>NPIG01000082.1_pt1 | contig 111067 bp, 95 predicted proteins | sample 8637441 | NCBI WGS metagenome assembly NPIG01 (sample SAMN07420675, study PRJNA396082) | bioreactor metagenome | isolation source: sample BR6 brine-fed electro-methanogenic bioreactor BR | place: Japan: Kochi | collected 2016-06-14
ATTTCTTTACAGGCTCTTTTTACTTTGTTCAGCTAATTCTTTTTTGTGTTCTCGATAAGCTCTAACCTTATCACTTAAATCTAATTTAATTTTGTTTTCTACACCTTGTCTGATTCTATGGAAGTTATCTTTATGTTTATAAAAAATCAATACAACCATAATGAAACAGACAATTACAAACGTTAAATCATAGTGGTCGTATTTACCTCCGAAGTAAACGCCCATACCTGCATATAAAGCAACAATTGTTGAAACAACAGAAGCTACTGATACATATCTTGTGAATAATTCGATAACAATAAATACTGGTAAGACAGCTAAGGCTAAGAACGGGGAATACCCTAAGATTAATCCGAATGAAGTTGCAACACCTTTACCACCTTTAAATTTAAGCCATACAGGGAACACATGTCCTAACACGGCGGCGAACCCATAAATCATTGGGTGTAATAAATCAAGATTTGCAAATATTAAATTGTTTTGCAAAAGAAAAACAATTAACCCACCTTTTAAAGTATCAAATATCAGCACTGTTGTTCCAATGGCTTTTCCAAAAACGCGGTAAGCATTGGTCGTACCAATATTACCACTACCAGCTGCTCTGATATCTTTCTTCTTTATGATTTTTCCTAATATATATGAAAATGGTATTGAACCAATTAAATAAGCAACTAAAACCAAGATATACTTCAACATATAAAACACTCCTTTGAATGCTGAAATTATACCAAAAATTTGCCAAAAAAGAAAGAAAAATTCTTAAATATTTGATATAATATTCAGTAGAGCAAAAAAGGAGTTATTATATGGCAAATACTAACAAAGGTTACAACGCAAATTCAATACAAATTCTTGAAGGGATAGAAGCAGTAAGAAAACGTCCAGGTATGTACGTAGGTTCTACTGATACAAGAGGTCTTCATCATTTGGTATGGGAAGTTATTGATAACTCAATAGATGAAGTTTTAGCTGGATATGGAAAAACAATCAAAGTAGAGATTTTAGAAGATAATTCAGTTAGAGTTTCTGATGATGGTAGAGGAATGCCTGTAGACTTGCATAAATCGGGTATGTCTGGAGTTGAAGTTATTTTTACTGTTTTACATGCCGGAGGTAAATTCTCCGCAGATGGTGCTTATAAGGTGTCTGGAGGGTTGCATGGTGTTGGTGCTTCAGTTGTTAATGCTCTATGTGAATTTTTAGAAGTAACTGTTCAAAGAGATGGAAAAACGTATCAAATGCGTTTTGAAAACGGTGGTAAAAAAGTTCAAGATTTACAAGTTATTGGAGAATCAAAGAAAACAGGGACGAGTGTTTGGTTTAAACCAGATCAAACAGTTTTTTCTACAACACTGTTTAATTTTTCAACGTTAGAAGAGAGAGTCAGAGAATCAGCATTCTTGATTAAAGGATTAAAAATGCAATTGATTGATCATCGCTCTAAACAAAAACGTTCTTTTGTCTTTGAACATGGGATTAAAGAATATGTAGAGTTCGTTAATAAAGAGAAATCAGGGTTAAATAAACCTGTTTACTTTCATGGAACATCTAATTCAATTGAGATAGAAGTTGCATTTCAATATACGAAAGCTTATTCAGATAACATTATTTCATTCGTTAACAATGTAAGAACCAGAGATGGTGGAACTCATGAAACAGGATTAAAATCCGCATTTACAAAAGTTTTTAATGAATATGGAAAAAAGATGAATCTCATTAAAGATAGAGACCCATCTTTAGAAGGAACTCATGTAAGAGAAGGATTAACAGCAATTATTTCAATAAGAGTACCTGAAAACTTATTACAGTTTGAAGGACAAACTAAAAACAAATTAGGGACACCAGAAGCTAGACCTGCAGTTGATGCTTTAATTTCAGAAAAACTCAATATATATTTAACAGAAAATCCAACTATATCAAATAAGTTAATTGATAAAATGGTCAAAGCCAGACTTGCATGGGAGGCGGCTAGAAAAGCAAGAGAAGATGCAAGACTCGTAAAAAAAATCAAAAAACAGGAAACGATTCTATCAGGTAAACTATCTCCTGCAAGCACAAAAAATCCTAAGATTAACGAACTATTCTTAGTCGAAGGAGATTCAGCGGGGGGATCTGCTAAACAAGGTAGAGATAGAAAATTCCAAGCAATTTTACCTTTAAGAGGTAAAGTGATTAACGCTGAAAAACAAAAAATAGAAGATGTATTAAAAAACGAAGAAATATCGACAATCATCTCAACTATAGGTGCTGGATTAGGGAGTGATTTCAATCTATCAAAAGCGAATTATAATAAAGTTATTATCATGACCGATGCCGATACTGATGGGGCCCATATTCAAGTCTTATTAATTACATTTTTCTTTAGATACATGCCAGAACTTATTGAAGCTGGTAAACTATATATCGCGTTACCACCTCTATATAAGATTTCGAACAAATCTATAGGGGATTTCTATGCATGGGACGAAGTCCAAAGAGAGAACATCTGTAAAAAATTCAAAACATATAATATTCAAAGATACAAAGGATTAGGTGAAATGAATGCAACTCAGTTATGGGAAACAACCATGGATCCAGAAAAACGTTCTTTAATTCAAGTTAATATTGAAGACTTAGCTGATGCTGAACAAAGAATCAGCGTTTTAATGGGCGATAAAGTAGAGCCTAGAAAAGAATGGATTGATAATTTCGTGTCATTTGAAAATGATGATGACTTTGAGATTGGAGTGCAAAAAAATGGCTAAAAAATCAGCGAAATCTAAAATAAAAGACTATGTAGAACATATTGTCCCAATGAACATTGAAAAAATCGTTGGGGATCGTTTTGGTAAATATTCTAAGTATATTATTCAAGATCGTGCCTTACCCGATGTAAGAGACGGTCTTAAACCAGTACAAAGAAGAATTTTATATGCCATGCATGAACTTGGCTTGGGTAGTAATAAACCATATAAAAAATCAGCCCGTATCGTTGGAGACGTTATCGGTAAGTACCATCCTCACGGTGATACATCTGTCTATGACGCAATGGTCAGAATGTCTCAAGATTGGAAAACAAATAAACTATTAGTAGATATGCACGGGAACAATGGGTCTATGGATAATGACCCAGCAGCTGCTATGCGTTATACAGAAGCTAGAATGTCAGTATATGCTGAAGCGTTATTAAAAGACATCGACAAAAAAACAGTTATGTTTATTCCTAACTTTGATGATGCTGAATTAGAACCTACAGTTTTACCTGCAAAATTCCCTAACTTGTTAGTGAATGGAGCACAAGGAATGGCGACAGGATATGCAACAAATATCCCACCTCATAATTTAAATGAGGTATTACAAGCTGCAATTTATAGAACCAAAAATCCTGAATCAGAACTTCAAGATATTCTAGAATTTATCAAAGGACCAGATTTTCCAACAGGTGGTATCGTTGAAGGTTCAAATGATATTTTAAAAGCTTTTTCTACTGGGAAAGGTAAAATATCTATCAAGTCCAAAGTAAAGGTAGAAGATACAGCTTTAATTATTGAAGAGATACCTTATGGTGTTAATAAAGCAGACTTAGTAAGAAAAATAGATGATATTAGAATCAAAAAGAAAATTGATGGAATTGTAGAAGTAAAAGACGTATCCGATAGAAATGGTTTATCTATTATTGTTAATCTTAAAAAAGACATTTCATCAGAAACAATTCTTGCCTATTTATATAAAAACACAGACTTAAGAGTATCATTTAGCTATAATATGGTAGCTATAAGTCAAAGAAGCCCTAAACTACTTAATTTATTAAGTGTGATTGATGAATTCATTCAACATCAAAAAGAAGTCATAAGAAACCGTTCAAACTATGAATTAAGAAAAGCCGAGAAGCGAAGACACATCGTTATTGGTTTCTTAAATATGGTTGATATATTAGATGAAGTAATCACTGAAATTAGACAATCATTAGGTAAGAAAGACGCTACAAATCGTTTGGTTGATCGCTTTAACTTTACAGAAGTTCAAGCGGATGCTATTGTTTCTTTACAACTCTATAGATTATCAACAACAGATGTAAAAGAAATGAAGAAAGAAGCGACTGAACTTACAAGAAATATAAAGAGATTACAAAAAATTCTTACAAACGAAGAAGAATTAGAATCTGTAATCATCCAAGAACTAGAAGAATTAAGTGAAAGATTCCCAACACCTAGATTGACCGAAATTCAAGATGAAGTTGAGAAAGTTGAAATTGATATTCAAGAACTCATTGAAAATGAAGAAGTAAGATTTGTTATGTCTAGAGATGGGTATGTTAAACGTTCTTCTCTAAAATCATACAATGCAACCGCTGGTGTCACAGGATTAAAAGAAAATGATTTAGTATTAAAAGAGTGCACTTTAAATACTAGAAATACAATTTTATTCTTTACGAATTTAGGAAACTACATTATTATTCCGGCGTATAAAATTCCAGATAAAAAATGGCGTGAGATAGGAGAATATATTTCTAATATTGTTACTTTAAAACCCGGAGAAAGAGTTATAGATTATTTAGTTATTGAATCATTTGAGGAAGAAAAACAAATTTTACTTGCAAATCAAGAGGGTCAAATTAAACAAGTTGAATTAAAAGAATTCCCTAAAACTAGAACAAATAGAAGCTATGGTTGTATGTCGGCTTCAAAAATTAATAATTTAGTATCTGTAGATATCAAGGAATCATTTGATAGATATGTTGTTCTAGGAACTGAAAAAGGATATGTATTAAAATACAGTTTAGATGAAGTCCCTGTACAATCACTCGCAGCTAAAGGTGTTAAAGGTATCAATTTAAGAGAAGACAATTTAATTGGAGCCAAATACGCAACAGACATCATTAAAGATGAAGTTATATTCTTAACAAACAGAGGTGGATTAATAAGAGAATTCACATCCAATATAGAATCTAATCATCGGCCAGCTAAAGGTAAGAGATACCTTAAAGAAATCAAATCTAATCCTTATAAGTTTAAACAACTGATCTGTGAAAACATTTTTAGATTAAAAGAAGACTTAACGCTTAGAATCTTAGGCCAAAAAGAAGATTTAATTATAAAAGCAGTTGATTTAAAACCTGACCGATATGAAAACGGAATTCCTTACATATCACAAAAGAAAAAACCATATTTACTTTCTTATGATTTAGAAAATGTTACGGATGGAATTAAACTACTCAATAAACTATCATCACAATTAGAACCAGTAGATTCTGAACCTAAGGAAACAGATGATGTTATGTTCGAATTAGAAAAGATTATTTCAGGGAATAAAACATCATCTCATGCTAAATACGAAACAGTAGATGACACAGATGATGATTTAGATGATGAAGTTATTCAACAAACTCTATTTTAAACACAAAATAATCATAAAAAATTGATATAATCTTAAACGGAGATGATAAAAATGAAAAAAATAATAACACTAATACTCACAATCATCTTAAGCTTCTCAATAACAGGGTGCTTTGGCTTAGGAAATGAAGAAACAACAACCACAGAACTAATCACAGTAAATTATAATAATATAATCGATGTGTCAACACCTCAAGAACTTCAAGCAATGGAAATTGATAGATGTTATCGATTAGTTTCAGATATTGATTTAACTGGAATCGAATGGACACCCCTTGGTGACTTTGATCAGCCCTTCTTAGGAAACCTAGATGGAGACGGGCATACAATATCCAATTTAACAATAACAGAAGATTTTACAATCTATGCAGGATTGTTTGGATACACATCAGGTAACGTTGTAGACTTAACACTTGAAAATGTTTCGATTGACTACCAAACTGATTTCCTAACATATGCTGGCGCAGTTGCTGGTTATATAGAAGGAACTGTAGATAATGTATCTGTCGTCAATGCAACTATCAATGTCATAAATACAGATTCTAATACATATGCAGGGTTATTAACTGGATATAGTCAACCTAAAATATACAGCTATTCTACACCTGATTTATTTGTGGCTAATGAACTTAAGAATAATAATGTTCTAGGAACTTTATCTGTAGAATCAGAAGATATAGCATTTGTCGGTGGGTTATCTGGTAAAGTATTTAATTCACACGTTTTGAACAACTTTGTAGATGTTGAAATCAATGTAACAATGAATGATGATCTAGGTTATGTTGGTGGACTTATTGGACATAACTACGGTGGAATTCTTAAAGGTTTTGAAGACAGTGTAGAAGACGCAAACATTTATATTGAAGAAAACGTTGTTTTATCGAGTATAGATGTATCGATTAATGAAGGAAATATATCAATCGGTGGATTAAATGGATATGATCACTATTCAACGACTTCAAACAACTATACAAACTCTAATATTTCAATATCAGGGGATGTAAATGAAGAAACTGAAATCAGATTAGGATCATTCTTAGGAGAAAATTGGTCTTCAAAAATTGATTCAAATGTTTCTGTTTACACATATCAAACTACACTTTCAGGAGAATTCGTATTAACCATGGATACATTCTTTGAAGGTTTAAACTTATCTGATGATATATTTACCAACAATTATATTTTATGTTTAGCAAATATTTTAGACGTATCAGAGATAGATGGGTTAGCAGTCATAACTGAAGCTCAACATAACGATTCTTCATTTTATATGACAAACCTTGAATGGCCTCAAACATTGATAGATTTATTCTTAAATGATTAAAAAAACAAAGCAATACAAAAGACGGTAAATCCGTCTTTTTCTAATGTAAATATTATCAGATATATACATTTGACTATATTTTTAAAGAAAAAAAAGGTATAATTAATCTAAAAATAATTAAAATGGTGATCATATGAATTCAATAAAATCTATTAAAACAACACCGGTTCCAAACGATGTGTTTTTAAAAACAACAAAACTATACTATCAAATGGGAAAAAATGAGTATTATACATCTTTATTTAAAGATAGTTATAAACACATCTCTAAAGCTGTCGCGTCTCAAGATGCATATGCGTTCTTTAAACTGTTTTTTCCAGAATATAAAATCCAAGAAACAAGATTTAAAACATTATTATTAGATTCTTCAGTTCCTAAAAATACCGGAGAGGTTATTTATAAAAATATTTATCATATTTTTACAATGATCAGAAATGTTCATGCTGATCCTTTTGCCTTAAATGTGACTGAAATTAATGATTTAGTCAAATTAATCTTTATGGAAGCCCCTAAAGAAAAGGTTCATTACAGACGCTATAAAACCAACACCCATTCTCTATTAGCTAAAGAATCTGGATCAATGCGTGAAAAATTAGAAGCTTTGATTAATGAATTTTCTAAAATTGAAAAAGAAAACCTTTTTGAGCCTTTAATTTTGCACATGAATCTCGTTGTTGACTTCATCAATATGGATATATATACTGGGAATCGTAACGATTTAATAGGTGTATTAATTTTATATGTTTTAATGATTCAACAAGGATTTATCGTTTGTAACTATGTATCTTTTTTTGCTAAACTTCACCTATATAAAGATGAACTTAAATTAGCGTTAGCTAAATGTAAGTTTCAATGGGAAGAAGGTTTAGCTGAAATTATGCCACTTCAAAGATTATTTATTAAAATATATACAGAATCATATTTTCAATTATCCGAAAAAGCGAGAGATTTCGAATATGAAAGTGGATTACAAATATCTAAATCTGATTATATAGAAAACACAATTTTAAAACTACCTGAAACATTTGCGAAAGAAGATATTAGAGAAAGACATCCTTTGATATCTGAATCAACAATCAATAGAACCTTAAAAAGATTGCAAGAAGAAGAGAAGATTAGACCACTTGGTAAAGGCCGCTCAGCAAAATGGATGAAACTCGTTAAAAGCACAAAAAAACCAACTTACCAAGAACAATTAAACTTAGATTTAGGAGAATAATTTATATGAGTAAAATAATAGATGAAGCAATTAAAGCTGCCTTAAAAGAAGATATTCCAACGATTGATGTATCAAGTTATTATTTATTTAAGGATGAAACATCCTTTGGGAATTTTATTGCTAAAGAAGATGGTGTTATTTCAGGAATTGATATTTGTCAACGTACCTTTGAAATCATTGATGAAGATATTGAATTCAAAATCATAAAATCGAATGGTTCACACGTAAAAATTGGAGATATTATAGCGACAGTAAAAGGTAGAACAAAATCAATATTACAAGCTGAAAGAGTAGGACTAAACTTCTTGCAAAGAATGTCTGGTATTGCGACAATGACAAACCTTTTCGTTAGGGAAACAGAAGGGTACCATACTAAAATCTTAGATACTAGAAAAACAACACCCCTATTAAGATTCTTTGAGAAAAGAGCTGTTGTAGATGGTGGAGGGACCAATCATAGAATGAGCTTATCTGATATGGTTATGTTAAAAGATAACCATCTTAAAGCTGCTCATTCAATCATTGAAGCTTGTAAAATCGTGAGAGAACATGTTGGCAAGGATATGTATATTGAAGTTGAAGTAGAGTCTTTAGATCAATTCTTAGAAGCACAAAATTCAGAAGCGAACGTTATTATGTTAGATAACATGTCGAATGTATTAATGACTGAATGTGTTAAATTAAACAAAAATCATAAAATATTAGAAGCTTCAGGCAATATGACATTAGATAGGATTCAATCAGTTTGTAAAACTGGTGTAGACACAATCAGCGTTGGTGGATTAACACACTCTTATAAATCTTTAGACATATCATTAAAATTTTAGAACATTAGTATTGGAGGTAGATTTTATGTTACAAAGTAAATATAAATGGATTACAAAAGTAGATGGCATTATTAAAGACGAAGACATCTTTCCTCAATTACTAAAAAACAGAGAAATTAATGATTACAAGACTTACTTTTCTCTTGGAGTTAAAGATATTATAGACCCATTTAAGTTAAGAGATATGGTCATTGCGAAAGAAAGGGTAGAAAAAGCAATCCAAAACAATGAAAAAATCATGATCTATGGTGATTATGATTGTGATGGTATCTCTTCTATATCCGTTCTATATCGAACATTAAAGACATTGAACGCAGATGTTTATTATGATTTACCGAATAGATTCCTAGACGGGTACGGACTAAATATGCGTGCTGTAGAAGTCATTAAAGACATGGGGATTAAATTAGTTATTACAGTTGATAATGGTGTGACTTGCTATGATGAAATAGAAAAACTAAATGAATATGGTATTGATACAATTATTACAGACCATCATCAGTTTAATGATAAAACCCCAAATGCATATGCAATCTTACACACTCATATTTCTGATAACTATGAATTCAAAGAAATTGCAGGTGTTATGGTTGCGTTTAAACTATCGATGGCTTTAATTGGTGAAAAAGCATTTGAATACATAGATTTGGTTGCGATAGGAACAATCGCCGATTTAATGCCATTAAAATCAGAAAATCAAGCGATTGTTAATTTGGGATTAGAAAAGCTAAAACATACCAATAATCTAGGACTACAAAAACTCATTGAATACTCTGATTTAGAGATTATTAATGTAACAGCTATTTCATTTAAAATAGCACCAAAAATCAATAGCTCAGGTAGATTAGGAAAAGCTTTAGAAGCTGTTAAACTATTGGTTACTGATGATATTAAGGTTGTTAATGAACAAATAGCAAAAATAGAAAACAATCATAAATCAAGAAAGAAACTCACTGAAGAATCTTTTAAAGCTGCAGATCAACTCGTTAACCCGTCAGACCAAGTTATAGTTGTCGCAAGCCATGATTTACACGAAGGTGTCTTGGGAATTTGCGCACAAAAAATCGTCGAAAAATATCAACGTTCTGCATTGGTATTAACCATTGATTCTGAAGGTATTGCTAAAGGATCCATGAGATCTTTTGGGAATCAAAATATTCTAAATATGCTACACAATAATCAAGAACAACTTTTAAGATATGGAGGACACTCTCAAGCTGCTGGACTACAGCTTCTTGAAGAAAATATACCAGAACTAAAAAAAGGATTAAATGAACTATCTTTAGACGGAGGATCCCCAGTTTTAGATGTAGATATGGAAGTTGATCTTTGTAAAACAAGACTTGATACAGTCCAAGAAATTCAAGATAAATCATTCTTTACAGCGACTTTCTTAGTAAGAAATTTAACTGTTTCAAGAAAACAAATCTTAGCCCATAAACATACGAAATTAATTCTTACGTGTCATGGATTGAAATTTGATGCTCTTCACTTTAATAGTTTAGAATATTATTATTCTTTAGAAAACGGTGATGTTGTAGATATGGTTGTCGGACTCAATGTCAATAACTATAATCATCGTAAAAAAGTTCAATTAATGATTAAAGATGTACGTTGTAAAGATTTACAAGTGATTGATTTTAGAACCTTTGATAACTATGATACTTTAACTCAAAATATTATTTCGAATACTGTAGAAATCAATGATTTTATTTTACTAGAAAATGATTTAAATCAACTCATTCTAGAAAACAAAGAAAATCCGACATTCTTAATCACTCCAAAACAACTTGATTTTAACTTGAATAAGCTTATAACGAGGCGAGAATTAGGAAAAATTTATCAGATGTTAAAAGAAATTAAAGAATTTAAGTTAGAATTGTTATTAAGACGCTTAGAATATGATAAACTAGTACTTAAATATGCAATTAAGATATTTTTAGACCTCAAGTTGATCGATTCAATCAATGATTATTACATTGTCAATGAATCAGCTTTAAAAACTGATTTACAAAATTCCCCAACTTATGTTAAATTAGAAGGGGTAAAAAAACATATAGATTTTATCTATATGGATTACTTATCACATATAAAAACGTATTTCAAGAAACACATGGAGGAAATGTAAATGAAATTTGAAGACTATATTACAAATGTTCCTGATTTTCCAATCGAGGGGATTCAATTTAAAGATATTACACCACTGATTGGTGATGGGAAAGCATTTAAAGCAGCAATCAAAGAATTAGCTGAATATGCAATAAAACAAGGAGCTACAAAAATTGTAGGACCAGATGCTAGAGGATTCATCATTGGATGTCCTGTAGCTACTGAATTAGAGTTAGGGTTTGTTCCAGTAAGAAAACCTGGTAAACTTCCTAGAGAAGTTATTCAATATGATTATTCTTTAGAATATGGAACCAACACATTATGTATGCATAAAGATGGGGTTAAACCTGGAGATAAAGTCGTTATTATGGATGACTTATTAGCGACAGGTGGAACGATACAAGCATCTGTTAAACTTGTTGAACAAGCTGGAGCTGAAGTTGTAGGGCTTGGGTTTGTGATTGAACTACTTGATTTAAATGGTAGAGACAAAATTAAAGGATACCCAATTAAAACACTCATCCAATATTAGGAGGATTTATGACCACCGAAGAAATTTATCTTCCGTTAGAGGAAGCCTTATCTTCATATATTAAAGACAAAACACACCTAGACACAATTAGGAGTGCTTTTGATTATGCAAACGAAAAGCATAAGGGTCAGCTTAGAAAATCAGGTGAACCATATATCGTACATCCTAAAGATGTCGCTGTAACTTTAGCTGATTATCGAGTCGATCCTAATACAATCATAGCTGGATTACTCCATGATATTATTGAAGATACAGACACGACTTATCAAGAAGTTAAAGAGTTATTTGGTGAAGAAGTTGCGGATATCGTTGAAGGATTAACAAAACTTCATTTAATTAAATATAAAGACACAAAAGAATCAGCTCAAGTGAAGAATCATCAAAAAATGATTTTAGCTATGGCAAAAGATATAAGAGTAATCTTTGTTAAACTATCTGATAGATTGAATAACATGAGAACACTAAAATATCTGGATGATGCAAGACAAACAAGGATTTCTAGAGAAACATTAGATATTTTCGCTCCGATCGCCCATCGTTTAGGGATGTATCGTTTGAAAGCTGAGTTAGAAGATTTATCATTTAAATATCTATACCCAGCTGAATATTTAGAGATTGCTAAATTATTAAATGATAAAAAAAGCACGAGAGAGAATGACGTAAAAACAATGAAATCAGATTTATCTGATTTATTGGTTTCAGAAAATTTTGAATTCCAAATTAAAGGCCGTATTAAAAATATCCACTCTGTTTATTATAAAATGAAACATAAAAATGTTGAATTTGAAGAAATCAATGACTTATTAGCATTAAGAATTGTTGTGAATACAATCAGTGATTGTTATAGAGCTATCGGTATTGTTCACTCTAAATTTGTTCCTGTTCCAGGCAGATTTAAAGATTACATAGCTATGCCAAAACCAAATCTTTATCAATCACTTCATACAACTGTTGTAAGTAGAGGGAAAATATTTGAAATTCAAATCAGAACCAAAGAAATGGACGAAATTGCTGAAAAAGGGGTTGCTGCTCACTGGGCTTATAAAGAAGGAACAGTTCCTGCCAGTAGAAAAAATATTGAAACACTTATGTCATCTAAACTTAGATGGTATTCTGAATTGATTAGATATACAGAAGAAACGGATACAGATGAAGAGATTTTAAATATCTTTACAGATGATATTTTAAATGCGAATGTCTATGTGTTCACACCAAGAGGAGATATTATCGACTTAGCACATGGTGCGACACCTTTAGATTTCGCCTTTAGAATTCATACAAAAATAGGTGAAAAAACTGTAGGTGCGATTGTTAATGGTAAAATAAGACCGCTTGACTACACATTAAAGACAGGTGATTTAGTAGAAATCAAAACCAGTCAAAACTCAGTTGGGCCAAATGAAAACTGGCTAAAAATTGCTAAGACTTCCAACGCTAAATCTAAAATCAAAAACTTCCTAAATAAACAAAGAAGAGAATTTTTAATCGAAACTGGAAAAGAAGAATTAGATAGAGAAATAGCTTCTAAAAGACTAGATATTAATCTAACTGATAAATTAGTTGAAGAAACCTTTACGATTAGACAAATAAAAACAGTCGAAGATTTGTACTATGAAATTGGGAAGAATGTCGTTTCACCAATTGGTGCAGCTAACTTGTTAGCTGGTAAAGATGAAGAAACGGATGAAGAATTATTAGAAAAAATAAATAGAACGGATACAACGAAAAAACGCTATGTACATTCAAACATTAATATCGTTGTCGAAGGGTTAGATAAACCTTCTGTAAGGTTAGCAAACTGTTGTAACCCAGTTCTAGGGGATGAAATTATTGGATATGTGAGTAGAAATTCAGGGATTGTTGTCCATAGAAAATCATGTAAAAACGTCTTAGCTTTTGAAAAAGAAAGACTAATAGATGTCTATTGGGGAAATAATTCAATTGTTAAATACGATTCTAACTTAAAAATATTAGTACTAAACAGAGACAATGTTTTAGCTGAAATCGTTCATGCTGCAACGGCATCAAAAGCTAAAATACTCAAAGTGTCTGCACAATCAAATAATTTAAAAGAAGGTATAATTAAAATAAAAGTCCAAATTGGTTCTTTGGTTGAACTTGATAATGTTATCGTTAATATCCAAAAATTAAAAGGGATTTATTCAATTGAAAGGATCAGTTAGTTCATGAGAGTTGTTGTTCAAAGAGTCAGTCAAGCTTCAGTATCAGTTAATAAAGAAGTCATATCTCATATAAATCATGGGTATGTGTTATTGGTCGGTTTAAATAAAACCGATACAATAGATCATATTAAATACGTTGCTAGAAAAGTCGCTAATTTAAGAATATTTTCAGATGAAAATGATTTGATGAATTTATCAATTAAAGAAGTAAAAGGCGATATACTATCGATATCTCAGTTTACTTTATATGGAGAAACTAAGAAATCGAATAGACCATCTTTTACAGAAGCCATGAATTATAAAGAAGCTGAAAAGATATATCATCAATTTAACGAGATTTTAAGAAATGAATATGGTTTAAATGTTTTAACTGGTATGTTTGGTGAAAACATGCAAGTAAGTTTAGTTAATGATGGGCCAGTAACAATTATTATTGAAAAAAACAATTAGTTACATTCATTGACACAAAAACTAAATTAAACTATAATAACAATGTATGACTTATTGAAGGAGGAATACATGGATAAGACTGCTAAAGTTTTTGATATAATTAAAGAATTAATCATCCAAGAATTTGGTGTTGAACCTAAACTCATTACAGGTGACTGTGGTTTCCATGATGATTTTTCGGTAGATTCTTTAGATATACTTGAACTTTTTAGTCAAGTAGAATCTAAGTTTTCAATCAACATATCAGATGAAGCGACACAAGAACTAAGAGAAGTCTCTAGTTTAGTTGATTATGTTGTGAACAAACTGCCAGATTCATATTTTGAAGATTAACTAAATAATGTAAAGCCCACCAATCTGGTTGGCTTTTTAAAATAAAGGAGTAACACTATGATAAACAAACCTAAAGGAACATACGATATTTTGCCAGAGGATTCAACGAAATGGCAAGAACTAGAACAAACCATTCAAAACGTTTCTAGATTGTTCAATTTTCAAGAAATTAGAACACCGATTTTTGAAAAATCAGACCTATTTCATAGAGGGGTAGGAGAAACGACAGATATTGTAAAAAAAGAAACATATGACTTTGAAGATAGAGCACATCGCATGCATACACTAAGACCTGAAGGAACTGCTTCAGTTGTAAGAGCTGTGATTGAAAATAAATTATATGCAGAAGCTAGTCAACCTTTAAAATTATATTATAAAGGACCAATGTTTAGATATGAACGTCCTCAAAAAGGGAGATACAGACAATTTCACCAATTTGGTGCTGAAGCCTTAGGGTCAGCTTCTCCACTATTAGACGCAGAAGTTATAAACTACGCAGCTACGACGCTAGAAGCTTTAAGAATCAATAACATTAAAATTAAAATCAACTCTTTAGGATCAGATGAATCTAAAGAAAACTACAAACAAGCCTTATTAGAATACTTAGAACCTAAGATGGATCAATTGTGTACTGACTGTAATAGACGCTATAAAGAAAACCCATTAAGAGTATTAGATTGCAAAGTTGATAAAGGATCACCTGTTTTGATTAATGCTCCAAAACCAGTTGATTACTTATCCGAAGAAGATAAATACCACTTCGAACAAGTCCAAAGAGCTTTAGATGCTATTGGTTTAACCTATGAAATTGATAAATCTTTAGTCAGAGGATTAGATTACTATACTCACACAGTCTTTGAAATTGATGCTGACCTAGAAACATTAGGAGCTCAAAACACTTTAGTAGGTGGTGGAAGATATAATAACTTAGTTAAATCATTAGATGGACCAGATGTTCCAGCTGTTGGTTTTGCTTTTGGTATTGAAAGATTATTATTAGCTATGGAAGCTGTAAATAACCAAGAAAAGCCTCAATCAATTCATTGCTTTATGATTGCTTTAGGGGATGAAGTTCAAGATAAAGCATTAGAAATTGTCAATGATTTAAGACATGGTGGATTGGTATGTGACTATGATTTCTTTAATAAAAACCTTAAAGGTAAATTCAAACAATCAGAAAGATTAAATGCTAGTTTTAATTTAATTTTTGGTGAAGAGGAACTTCATAAAAATGTAATAAATGTAAAAAATACACAAACTCAAACACAACACCAAATTCCACTAGCTAACTTATATCGTTACATTGTTAATACTTTACAAAACCAACAATCAAGTTGTAGTGGAGATTGTTCTAGTTGCAATGACTGTTAATCACATAAATTCTACAATTTAAAAGTCATTAATATGTTATAATAATACTAGGTGTATCCCAGTATTACTAAGTATAATAAAATGGTGATTACACTAACGTGTAGTCACCTTAAATTTTTAGGAGGTAAATATGAGATTTGACCGATTTGAAAGAATTGTTGGAAAAGAATCAACGGACTTGCTAAAATCAAAAAGAGTCGCTATATTTGGACTAGGTGGTGTGGGAAGCTATGCTTTAGAAGCTATCGCAAGATCAGGTGTAGGTACAATCATCATCTGTGATTATGACAGAGTAGACATTACTAATATCAATCGACAACTAGTCGCGAAAGAATCAACCATTGGTCAACTTAAAACTGAAGTAGCGATGTCGTCTTTAAAAGATATCAATCCAAATATTAACGTATTGAGTTATCCAATCAAAGCTGACGCTACTTTAATAGAAGATATTCTATCATTAAAACCGGACTTCGTAATAGATGCTATAGATGATGTATTAGCAAAAACTGATTTAATTAGACTATCAATAAAAAAAGATATTCCAATTGTCGCATCTATGGGATTTGCGAACAAACTACATCCAGAGTTAATCACTATCTCAACTCTCGATAAAACTTCAGTAGATCCATTAGCCAAAGTCATGCGTAAGAAATTAAAAGATATGGAAGTTACTTTAAACTTTCCAGTTGTATATTCAAAAGAAAAACCTATAAATAACAGTTCTAAAGTATTAGGTTCATCGGCGTATGTTCCAAGTGTTGGTGGATTAATGTTAGCATCATATGTTATCAATAAATTATTAGGAGTGTAATTATGAAAAAAATAATTCTAGCAGGTGGATGCTTCTGGGGAATAGAAGCTTACTTTCAAAGAGTAAAAGGAATCACTAAAACTATAGTTGGATATATTGATGGTCTAACAGAAAGACCATCCTATGAAGAAGTGTGTGACGGATCTGGCCATGCTGAAGCTGTGTACGTTGAATACGACGAACTCATTATTTCATTGAAAAAAATTCTAAAGCATTTCTTTAGAATTATTGATCCAACTCAGATTAATCGTCAAGGGAATGATATTGGCGTACAGTATAGAAGTGCAATATACTATTTTGATGAAGTGGATAGAGTAAGTGTTGAACACTTTATTCATTCAATCAATGGTAATTACGATAAACCAATTCAAACAAAAGTATTGTTAGCTACAACTTTTTATGATGCGGAAGCATATCATCAAAAATATTTAGATAAAAATCCTAATGGATATTGTCATATCAATTTAAACATACTTAAGGAGGACATAGAATGATAAGAATACATAAAGATGTTTTAAAAGCTATTTCGGAAGGTAAACCAATTGTTGCATTAGAATCAACAATTATTTCACATGGTATGCCTTATCCAAAGAATATTGAGACTGCAAATAAATGTGAAGCAATTATTGAATCTCAAGGGGTTAAAGCCGCAACCATCGCAATCATCGATGGTCAAATTGTTGTGGGGTTAACACCTGAAGAATTAGAATTAATCGCAAAACCGGAAACGAAAGTTCTAAAAGTAGGACGTAAAGATATACCAGTTGCCATATCTAAAAAGCAACATGGTGCTTTAACGGTATCTGCGACTATGGCTGCTTGTGAAATGGCAGGAATAAAATTCTTCGCAACTGGAGGAATTGGTGGTGTACACAGAGGCGCAGAAACCACATATGATATCTCATCTGACTTAGAAGAATTTACAAAATCAAAAGTAGCTGTAATTTCAGCCGGTGCTAAAGCCATTCTAGATATTGAAAAAACAATGGAATACCTAGAAACAAAAGGTGTATTAGTTTTAGGATATCAAACCAATGAATTACCAGCATTTTATTCAAGAGAATCAGGGATTCCTTTAGAATATAACTGTCAAACACCAGAAGAAATTGCAACGATTTGTAGAACGAAATGGAATTTAGACTTAGAAGGTGGTGTATTTATAGCCAATCCTATACCAAAAGAATATTCTTATCCAAAAGAAGAAATTGATCAAGCGATTAATGAAGCATTAAAAGAAATGGATAAACTAGGAATTAAAGGAAAGAAAACAACACCTTATTTACTATCAAAAATCACAGAATTAACGAACAATAAATCATTAGAAGTAAATATGCAATTAGTTTATAATAACTGCTTACTAGCTGCTAAAATAGCTAAAAGCTATTGGAGCGTTTCTTAATGAAACGATTAGATTATATCTCATGGGATGAATACTTCATGGGAGTTGCACAAATGTCTGGTCTTCGTTCGAAAGACGAATCTAGTCAAGTAGGTGCATGTATAGTTAATCAAAGAAAGCATATCGTAGGAATTGGATATAACGGGTTTCCTATGGGGTGTGATGATGATATCTTCCCATGGGAAAAAGAAGGAGATTTCTTAGATACGAAATATCCATATGTCGTACATGCAGAAGCCAATGCTATCTTAAACTCAAGTGGAGAACTTTTTGGAGCGACTTGCTATGTAACACTATTTCCATGTAATGAATGTGCGAAACTCATTATTCAATCAGGAATTAAAGAAGTCGTATACTTAAATGATAAAAACTGGGATTCAAAAGAGGCGAAAGCGTCAAGAAAACTATTTGATGCTTCAAAAGTAAAGTACAGAAAATTAAAAACTTATAGAGTAAGGATGTATAAAGCAGATGAAGGAACTATTTAAACATTACAAAAACTACATATTTGTATTATTAATACCATATCTAGTATTAATGTTTTTATTAGTGACGCCCATTGATTTTCAAGTATACAGCCCAGGTGGACTATCAGAAGTTGAGTCTTTAATTGAAGTTGACTACAATGAAGATAAACAAATCACAGGAACGATTTCTTCAACGTATATTATGTCAATCAAAAGACCAACATACTTCCAATTTATTCTAGGGACATTCTCTGATTATTCAAAGATCAGCGTTCTAAGTACTTATTATCAAGATTATACGAATGAAGAGATAAATCAAATAAGTTATCTTGATAAAGCTGTAAGTGTTGATTCAGCGATTATAGTTGCTTATGAAGCAGCTAAATTAGATAATCCTGATATTGTTATTAATTATGACATTAAAATTATGGTTTACGGAAAAGCAACTTATCTAGATTTCTATGATGATATAGCATTTGGTGATGAGTTTGTTCAACTTGTTGGAGATGATGATTACATCGTCACTGATTTATCAGATTTCTCTACGTACACTCAAGATGCTGACTCATATGAGTTCACATTTAAAAATGAAGCAGGAGAAACATATACAAGAATACTTTCTAAAGATGAAGAGGAAAACAAATTCGGTATAACTTTAAAAACATACTATTTAGTTGATCAAGATTCAATTTATCCCACTTATACAGAAACTGACTCTAATATTGGCGGCCCATCAGGTGGATTATTACAAACATTATCAGTTTATAACCAATTAGTAGATGAAGACCTAACAAAAGGTCTAAAAATTGCCGGTACAGGTACAATCAACTATGATGGATCTGTTGGCTATATCGGTGGAGTAGAACAAAAAGTTTTAACTGCTTACTTGAACAACGTTGATGTATTCTTTATGCCTTCATTAGATGAAGACTACTATTATGATAACTATCAAGAAGCACTAAGAGTATGTGAAGAATACGGAATTGAACCAGATGGATTTATTGTTCCTGTAGCTACTTTCCAAGATGCATTGGATTACTTGGAGGCTTATAATGGATAATTTTAAAAGCTTAAGACAAGAAATTAAAAGAGAAGAAATAATAGAATCTTTATTAGGTGCTTTAGTATTTGGTATAGTTATTTATATTCCTATCCTTTTAATCTTCGCTGAATTAATTTCTGTATATATGTATTTATTGACATTACTAGTCATTTTGATTATAATTTCAGTGTTTGGTTTTGTATATTTAACACACTTCTTTTGGAAAAAAAGTATGTTGCTAAAGAATCCAAACATAAAAACAAATATTAATAAAATTTTCTTAAAAACATCGACTATTATAAATATTATTGTTTTAATTATAGGACTGCTATTTATCTTTGTTTTTATTCCATCACTTCAAGTATAGGAGGCTCACATGAAAAAATGGATATTAATAATCCTAGGATTACTAGGATTGGATCAATTAACTAAATATTTAGTAGTTGCTAATTTTGCATTCGAAGGCGATACACTACCAATAATTAATGGATTCTTTCATATTACATATGTAAGAAATTCAGGAGCTGTATTTGGAATGTCTCAAGGTGCCGCAGAACAATACTTTTGGGTATTCTTAATCGTAATAGTAATAGCTACAGCTATTTTTGTTTATATGTTCTCAAAAATAGATTTTAATGATAAAAGAATGTTTTGGTATACACTAGCTATTTCTTTACTGATTGCAGGAGCTTTAGGTAATGGTGTAGATAGATTAATTCAACCAGATCATAATGTCATAGATATGATAGACTTTAGAGGAATATGGCAATATGTATTTAACGTAGCTGATATCTGTTTAAATATCGGTATTGGACTATTTATCATTGATACATTCTTCTTAGAACCAAAAAGAAAGAAGCCAGTAACTAATGAGTAATTATTTAGAATATATAGTAAAAGAAGAAGATAACTTAGGAAGAATTGATAAGTTTATCGCAGAACTAGATAATGAGTTATCTCGTTCTACTATTAAAAAATTAATAGATGAAAAGAAAGTCTTTATAAACGAAACTCATGTAAAAGCTTCATACAAAGTTAAAGTAGGAGATTTATTAGAAGTATCAGAACTTGACTTAACAGAATCAGAAATCACACCTACTAAAATGAAGTTAGATATCGTATATGAAGACGATGATGTATTGGTAGTTAATAAACCATCAGGATTAGTAGTACACCCTGCACCTGGTCATTACTCTGATACTTTAGTAAATGGATTAATGTATCACATTAAATCATTATCTGATATAAACGGAGAAGCTAGACCTGGTATCATCCATAGAATCGATAAAGATACGAGTGGATTATTAATGGTTGCGAAAAACAACTATTCACACTTAAAACTATCAGAAGAACTGAAAGACCATAAAACTAAAAGAGAATATATCGCTTTAGTAGATGGTGTTATTAAAAACAAAAGAGGTAAAATAAACGCACCTATAGGACGTTCTAAACAAAACCGTTTAAAAATGGATGTTGTAAGTTCAGGAAAAGATGCGGTTACTTACTTTGAAGTCTTAGAAAACTTTGAAGATAAAACTCTAATTAAATGTATCTTAGAAACTGGTAGAACTCACCAAATTAGAGTTCATCTAGCATATATAAATCATCCTGTAGTAGGTGATTTCATCTATGGATCAGCTAAAGTCAATGAATTTGGACAATACTTACATGCAAAAACATTAGGCTTTACACATCCTAGAACTAAACAATTATTAGTGTTTGATTCTGAATTACCTAAAGAATTTGAAAAACTATTAAAAACATTAAGAAACTAGATAACCTAGTTTCTTTTCTTTTATATACAAAATGACAACAGTGTCATTTTTGTTGACAACAACACACAATAATGCTATAATTTATGTATGACAGTGTTGTCATATAGGAGGTGATAGTATTCCTACACAAACATTTTTAAACTTAGAAGAAGAAAAGAAACAACGTATTGTTGATTGCGCTTTTGATGAATTTGCAAGAACTGATTTTGAAAATGCAAAGTTATCAAACATTATAAAAAGCGCCAAAATACCTAGAGGAAGTCTCTATCAGTACTTCGAAAACAAAACTGATTTGTATAAGTATTTAATGGAAATTTCAGCCAATAAAAAACTTACCTACTTAGAAGAAGACTTAAAAAATCCAATGGATTTACCATTCATTGAACTTTTTAAAAAAATGTATAGAGGTGGAATAGCTTTTGCAGTTGAGAATCCTAAGATGGTTTCAATGATGAAGCATCTTTTAGTAAAAAAAGGTGATATCTTTGACCAAATTTTCAAAGACAACCTAGACCAAGCTCATCAAATATATATTGGTATGATTGATAGAGATAAAGAAGTAGGTCGAATTAGAAAAGATATTGATTCTAAAGTACTAGCCGAAATCGTCATAAATATGACGATCAACGTTTCAGTTGATCAAGTAGAAGATGGCAAAGACTTTGATTTTGACAAAATGTATGAAAGGATTACACAGATCATGAAAATATTTGAACATGGTGTGTTACAAGGTGATTAGTATGTTTAAAGTAGAAGATTTAAGATTTAAGTATAACAAAAAACAAGATAAAGACGTTATTAATGGAATTAACTTTGAAATTAAGAAAGGTGAAATATTTGGTTTCTTAGGACCATCTGGTGCTGGTAAATCAACGACTCAAAAAATCTTAATTAAAATCTTAGAAGATTTCCGAGGTAAAATTACTTACAATGGTAAGGATATTAATGATTATGGAAATGATTTCTATGAAGAAATCGGTGTTTCATTTGAAATGCCAATTCATTTCTCTAAAATGACTTGTATGGAAAATATTGAGTTTTTCACGAAACTATATAAGAAAAACGCTGATATAGAAGCACTACTTAAAAGAGTAGGTCTTTGGGAAGACAGAGATAAAATGGTTGGTGAATTTTCTAAAGGTATGAAGATTCGTCTTAATATCGTAAGAGCATTACTTAATTCTCCATCAATGTTATTCTTAGATGAACCTACTAATGGACTAGACCCAGCTAATGCAATGATTCTAAAAGACATGATTAGAGAGTTTAGAGAAGATGGTGGAACTGTATTTATTACAAGTCACATCATGGCTGATATCGATCAATTATGTGATAGAGTAGCATTTATTGTAGATGGTGAAATCAAAGAAATTGATTCACCAAGAAATTTAAAAATTAGATACGGAAAAAGAACTGTATTATTAGAATACAAAGAAAATGGAGGAACTGTTCAAAAAGAGTTTCCTTTAGAAGCAATCGGACAAAATAAAGAATTCCTTAACCTTTTACAAACAAAAGACATAGAAACAATTCACTCTGGTGAAACAACTCTTGAAGATATCTTCATTCAAGTTACAGGAGTAAGTTTAAAAAATGGTACTGAGTAGACTATTTGCTTTAGTAAAAGGGGAATTATCAAGATTAAATAAATACGGAGTTACAAGTGTTAGTTTCTTAGTAGCGATACTTTGGGGGATTATCCTTTACTTCGTAGAAGGTGATGCTTTCGCAGTAATGCTTCCGTTTATATTATTACTAGACGCAACTGTGATGAGCATTATGTATATTGGTTCAGTTATGTTCTTTGAAAAAACTGAATCAACAATATCATCTCTATTAGTAACACCTTCAACTAGTTCTGAACTAGTATTATCAAAGGTGTTAGCAAATACAATTCATAACTTGTTATCATCAGCTTTAATTGTTGTAGCTTTTGTATTATTGAAAAATGTTGAACTAAACTATTTCATAATGATAGTAGGTATTGTATTATCAACTGCATTCTTTACAACTATTGGATTATACTTAGCGTATTTCCAAAAGAACTTTACAGGAATGCTAGTAAATATTATGGTTATATCTTTTGTTCTATTAGTGCCTACTGCACTATATGAACTAGGGGTTTTAACTGGCGATGCTTGGCAATACATTTTATTAATTAATCCGATGCAAGCCGCAGCTGAATTAATTAATGGAGGATTCGTTGCTTATGAATTTGGATGGATATACTACATTAGTTTAGGTTATTTGGTTATAGGATTAGTATTCGTATATAGATTACTAGTATTACCTAAATTCCATGACTATGCTATTAAACAAAGTGGGGTGTAAACATGTTAAAAACTGTACTAAGATCAGAACTTAGAAACATGAGGAGAGATCCAATGTATATATTCTTTGCGATCTTCCCGGTTATATTAGGTGTTGCAGGATATTTCTTAATTCCATACTTAGAAAGTGTGGTAGCTCCTGGAAATCCAACTCCACAAATCGTTGCGATGTTCTTAATCTTAATGACTGGTTATATCTTTGGAGCGATTACAGGGTTTACTTTATTAGATGATAAAGATGATAATGTATTAATGTCTTTAAAAATAACACCTATCAATGTAAGAACATATGTAATAGTTAAATTAGTAATATCATATATATTTGGAGTTATAGCTACATTAATCATTACGTTAGCTACTGACTTCTTACCAGGTTCAAGTTTTGGGACTATTATGTTAATCTCACTAATTGGGGCTATGCAAGGTCCTGGTGTAGCGTTAATTGTTAATAGTTTCGCAGAAAATAAAGTATCAGGTTTCGTTATTATGAAGATGTCTGGACTATTATTAATAGTACCAATATTAACATTCTTTATATTTGAATGGCAAGAAGTATTCTTAATCATAGCGCCAGGGTACTGGCCAGGAAGATTAATTCAAATGGAATTATTACCTATGATTGAAACTAACTTCACATTTATCGTTTACTTTGTAATAGGAGTAATTTATAATTTATTATTCTTATCGTTACTAATGAAACTATACGCAAAAAGATCAAATATTTAAAAATATAAAAAAGGAGAAATATTATGGTTTGGAAAGTAATTTTAATTATTTACGGAATTTTATGTTTATATGTAGGTTTATTAAAACCACCATTTATCTGGAGAACTAAAAAGTTTGAAGTACTAACAAAAGCTTTAGGTCAAACAGGAACAGTTATCCTTTGTCTTGTCTTTGGAGCAGCAGCTCTTAGTATTGGTATTTGGGTAATTCAAGCATAATAATTTTATAAACTAAAGGTGTCTAAGTATTTAGGCACCTTTTTTATAAAAAAATTATGAGAATTCAAAAGTGATATATTAAATTTATATGATTAGGAGTATAATATATTTTGGATTGTATAAATAAATTTTAAGGTGAACAGAATGAGAATTTATAAAAGAAAAATATATAGAGTTTTATCTTTCATACCAGGGTTTGGAGGATTATTATCATTTTCTATTTTATATTTAAGTCGTAAAGATAAACTAGAATCTAGAAAAGGTCTTTATTTAAACATATTTGGAATTTTATTTCTAGATTTGATAATAATAATGATATTGTTTATGTTTTTAGCAATATTCTTAAATCAAAACCCTAATCTTTATGGTTTATTTATTGGTGTAATATGTATCTCTTTATATATTATTAATTTTTCATTTTATTTATTTTACAAAAATAATGTTATAGATGAAATTGATGAAATTAACAAGAATGAGAGGGAGGACTAAATTGAAACAAAGAATAACGTTGCCTAAAAATATAAATAAAACTAAGTATGCATTTTACTTAATACCAATACTAGGATTCATATTAATGTATATCTATATAACCAATGAAAATGAAGATAAAATGAAAGGTTTATTTATTACTAGTATTTATGCAACATTGAGTATTTTAATATCAGCTGCATTAATTGCAATATTATTTATTGTGTTCCCTAATATTCATAATGTTGAATCACTAAATCTAACTAATCTCCTAATATATTTGTTGATAATACATTTAGCTAATGTATTTACATTAGAGTTGCTGATAAGAAAGAACATTTCCATATAATTTTAGATGCTAAAGATGAGAAAAATTTTTTTGAAATTTCTTTGTTGAAGAAACCCCTCAAGAAGAATAACCTGAAGAAAGGAAGATTCAGTCATTGTAAATGACAATCAATGTGTAATCTATGAAAAAAAAGACTAAATATATAATAAGTATAATAATTGACTACTTACTTTTAGTGAGTTTGATTATTTTAATTGAAAATGTCTTTAATTTATCACAATATATTAAGATGTATATCTATATTCCAATATCAGTACTTATCTTCTTTTCACAAGAAGTAGTTTTCAATGGATATAGCATAGGTAAGTTTATAATGAGAATAAAAGCTATTTCATTAGATAAAAACTTTTTACTAGTGCTATGTAACTTATACATTAGAAGATTGTTAGAAATAATGAGTATTGGACCTAGACGTTTTAAATATGATATATTTGATCAAAATAATATTGATAAGAAACAAGTCATATATAGTTTGGATAGAATTTTTATTCAAGAAAAAGAATAATTATATTATTGAAAAAAAGATTAAGGGATAATTATGAATAGAAAAATAAAACTAGATGATAAATCACCTTGGGTGATTAATCCTGACAAACAAGCGACTGGATCGCTCATAGTCTTAAATATGATTGGATTAGTTAATATGTTTTATGTTCTTGATTATTTTAGTGGTATTTTAATATTGACTTATACTTTTTTTTGGATTTTGTTAAATATTACTATTATTTACTATAAACGAAGAGGAAAGAAGAACAATATATCCCGACATTTGAGTTTAGTGATTGGCGGGTTTGGTTCATATATACTTTTGAACCTAACATCATATTTTTATTTATTTTTGGTCAAAAATGTAGATTTCCCTATTTATATAGCTTTAGTGGTAATAAATATCGTTATTGCTTTAATATTATGTATATACTTAACTGATGAAAGGGTTGAATCTCTAAGTGAGAAATCATTAAATCCCTTTATTACAAGTGGTGCATTTTCTGGGTTATTATTTATTTCTTTAAAAGCCTTAAATCTTACTGATCAGAATGAACCTATAATTTATACTTCATTATCAGTTATAATATCTTTTATATCTCTGTTCCATTCAATTATTCATTTAAGAATATTTATAAATTATATCAAATACAGTAAAGAAGATTATAACGATAATTAAATAACATCAAAATTCATATCTTATTTAAGGGAGAGTTAAAAATGAAAAGAACGTTTTATAAAAGTTTAAATAATATAGTAATATTGCTCGTTTTATTACCATTACCAGTGATATCATTATTTATATATATAAGTGACCAACAAGTTACAACATTAATGTTAAGTGTCTTATCATTTGCCTTTTTAGCTCTGTATGTTCTTGTGATGAGGCGTGAATTGTTTATTAAGGTTGTACTAAGTTCTAAGGGTATAAGTTTGAATAAATTTAATAAAACTCTTTTGTTTTCAACTTGGAACTCATTAGAAATAATAAGAATAGAAAACGTGAGAACTACTCCGAAAACATGTAATATAGTTTTAAGAGCTAAAGAGAATTTTGAATGTTTAGATAAGTCAAATGAATTCAAATTAACTTTGACAAAAGCAAATTTGAAAAAATTGATGTTTTTTTGCAGTGATGTTTCTATGAAATCAAGACTTCAAGAAAGTTTCGATGAAACTTTTTAATTTATAAAGACTAAAACACTTAAAACATAAACAAAGCACCCAAAAATCGGGTGCTTTTTTCATCTTCTCCTAAAATAAATGCATTTTTAGTGAAAAACGGACGTCATATGTCCTTATTTTCTATAAAAAAATGAGATAAAATTAAAATAGGTCCAGTTTGGTCCTGTTCATATATAAAAATGTAAGTTATAGTATGCGTTGATTAGACTAAAATATAAACATTTATTGAAAGGAGATTATTATGTATATAAAAATAAGGGATTCAAATTCTAGATAGTCTATTAAAATCAAAAAAAAATAGAAAGGAAAATCAAAAATGACTATTAATAGTAAGGTAAGTGAAGTTTGGGAAAAAGGTATTATTATACCTGGAGTAAACCCGAAGATTAAGAGAAAAGATAAATGTGGTGCAATTATAGTAAAATCAGCATATGGTGACCACAACAGTAATTATGGTTGGGATATAGATCATATAAGACCTATATCAAAAGGTGGAACAGATAGAATATCTAATCTACAACCCTTACATTGGGAAAATAACGCAAGTAAAGGAAATGGACCTGATAATCCAAATCAATATTGTGTTGTAACAAGTTTTTAAAAAAATTAAAGGAGAGAAGAAAGTGACTAGAAAGATAATTACAATTATATTATGTTTGTTTATGATAGGTGGAAGTATTATTCCTCAGAATAGTAATAAAGTTTATGCATATAACAATACATATGAAGAACAAGAAACAAAAGAAGTAATAGATAATGGTAGTGTTAATATTGATACTAAAGACGTTCCATTAGTTGAAGAAATAGAAACTTTGAGAACCGAGAATGAGAAACATTTTAGAAAATTAGATGGTTCATATGAAGTGGTAGTATATGACGTTACTGTACATTATTGGGATGGGACGAAATGGAAAGACATTGACAATTCATTTTCAGATGAAAAATCTACAGATACAATTTCAACTAAAGAAAATAAATTTAAAATTTATTTCCCTAACAAAATAGATGATAATAAATCCATAAAGTTAAAAATGGATTCATATTCAATTGAATGGTCTATTACAAATATAGAGACTAGTAATGCGGTTAAAAGTGATGGTTCATCTAAACAAAGTATTAAATTAAGTGAACTTAATAATATTGAAAGTTCTGTTGTATATGAAGAAATACAAAAAGGGGTTAGCTTAGAGTATATAGTTTCAGGTACATCAGTCAAGGAAAACATTATATTAGACCAATATATTGAAGACTTTAGTTTGACTTTTGAGTACAAGTTAAAGAACTTAAAAATTAAACAATATGAAAATGGACAAATACTCTTTGTAAACAATCTTGGAGAAGAAATTTTTAATTTTTCAGATATGGTTATGTTTGACAAGGGTGATGACTTTTCAGATGAGATTACTTTTTCTGTAAAAGATAATGGAAAAGGGAATTACACAATTACTATTAAACCAGATAATTCGTGGTTAGAAAATGCCAAGTATCCTGTAAAGATAGATCCAACAATAAATAGTACAGATACAAGAATTAGTATATATGATACGTATGTATATCAAGCATATCCTACTACAGTTTATTCATCAAGTAGTAAAATGTACGTTGGTATGAATCCAAGTTTCCAAGAATATAGAGGTTTGATCTATTTTAATATGCCTTCATTTGTGATGGATAAAGTGATTACTTATTCGTATATGTCTTTAGCTAAGTCAAGTCCAATGACAAATGGTATGCAAATAAACTTATATAAAAATACATCAACATTTTCTTCTAATTCAACATATTGGAATAACAAACCTAATTATGATCCAAACGTTGTAGATTACTATACGGTAAATAGTGATACACCTGCTATTTTTGATATAACGGAATCTGTAAAAGAGTGGCAAGCCGCAGGTCAAACTAGAACAACAGGATTCACACTTAAACAAGATGATTATATGCCTAGTTACAGTGCTTTTTATCAAAACTACTATACAGCAGGTGATACGAAGAATCCAGTAATTACAATTGGTTATGAAGAGCCGGCAGGTTTAAAGGACTATTGGACTTATACATCTCAAGATTTAGGTATGGTTGGTACAGGATATATAAGTGACTATACGGGAAATCTTACTTGGGTTAGAAACGAATATAATCTTGATAATGAATATATGAATCTTTCTTTAAGTTTATTTTATAACAACTATTCTAGAAGTGTAGATATAGGTTATGGTAAAGGATGGAAAACTAACTATAATATGCAAGTTTTGAAAGATAGTAACACTAACTCGTATTATCTATCAAAACCCGATGGAAACAAAATATATTTTGTTAATGAAACAGGAGTAGAAGTATATCAGGGCTGCTTTGAATATACATCAATGGCTGAAGATGGATCATTAATGATTTTGAGAAGAAATACTACTTATGGTAGTGATTCAAGCTATTCTATTACAACATCAAATGATTTAGTGTATTATTTTAATTCTTCAGGAAGATTATATAGAGTCAAAAATGATAAAACTCAACATAAAATAGATATCACATATATAGATTCAACTTCTCAAAAGATTGACTATATTACAGATGAAGTAGGCAATAAAATTATTCTAAATTATGCTGGTGATTTACTATCATATTCTGAACTTCAACTTGTACAGACTGGTGGAATATTAAGAGGAGTAGAAAAAAGAAACTATCATTATGATCAATATGATAACTTGGACTACATAAATTACTCGTTTAGATATGGGACAGATAATACAAACTGGAGTTATCAAACTAATGATATAATGAACTACTATTTTGATAGTGACCATAAGTTTATTAACGCATATAATATGCAAGATCAATATAAGCTTACTTATTCATATAATACATCCAAACAAGTTGATAATATATTAGTTACTGATAATGGGTTTAGATTAGGAGATACAGATATTATTTATGAAGTAGGAAGAACAAAATATATTGATTATAAAAGTAATAGTGTATATTATAGTTTTGATAACTATGGACATACTATAAATATAATGGATGACTTTGGAAATAGTACTTACTACAAATATTCAGGGTTATTCTATTTTACTGATCATACTATGATTTCCAATGTTTTCAGTTTTTATAAATACGACGCAGCCAATATGTATCCGAATTACTATTGTAATCATAGTTTACTACAAAGCTCAGATGTTTTGAAACAACAACAAAACCCTGTAGATAATCATAGTTTTGAAGAAAACGACATTGGGTGGAATATCTATGATGGTGGTAGCGGATCAGTTGAAATGACTAATGAAGATTCAATGCTTGGAGATCAATCAATAGCGATTACACACACCTCTTCGACAGAATATGCATATCAAAATGTATACTTAGAAGCTGGTAATTATACTTTATCTGCATGGATTAAAAACCCTGGGACTACAATAGGAGCTTATGTAGATATAATTAGTGAAGATTCTAATACAGGTATAAATAGAATACATAGCTCAAATGAATGGCAAAAATATACAATAAGTTTTACATTGAATACAGACAAGACAATAATTATCAAACTATTAAACTACAGTGTATCTACTGCATACTTTGATAATATTCAAATTTCAGAAGGATTCATTGATTCAAGATATAATGCGGTACTAAATAATTCCTTTGAAGAAGGAACCAGTTCATGGACAATGTCAGGAGCTTCAGTAGTAAATAATACTGAAACAGGTATAATGAAAGAAATCCTTGGTGAAAAAGTACTTCAAATTAATGGTGATGGTTCTACTCAAAGTTATTGCCAACAAGAACTTACTAGTATTAATAATCTAGGAGCTACTTATATGATTGGTGGTTGGGCAAAAGCTGATGCTGTACCTAACAAAGGATACCTTGATAGTGCTGGAACAAGTTTGTTAACGGATAATAGGTTCTTTGGAATTAAATTACATATTAAAGCAGCTGATGACCAGGGACATCCATTGGAAATGGTTTATTACCTACCATTTGACTCTTCCATAGAAGATTGGCAATACCAAATGTTTTCATTTACATTACCGATATCTACATATGAAGTTCAAGCATATTTTGTTTATCAAGGAGAAGGTACTGCATATTTTGATAATCTTCAATTTTATCATGATGATGTTACAACAAAGTATTCATATGATATTGAGGACGGAAACATTGTCCTAGTCCAAGATCCAAGCGGAAAAGAAACAGAAATTGAATATGACTTAAACGGAGATATATCATCGGTAACAGCTAATGATATTACTACCAATATAGATAGAAACTCATCATACATGATAGAAGAGGTAGAGACAAACAATGTAAGAACCACGTTTGAGTATGATATACTTTCTAAACAATTAGTAGCAACGTATGTAGGATATGATAAAGATTCGTCTACTCAAGATAAATGGTTTAAGACATCAACCTCATATACTAGTGATGGACAATATATCGACTTAATAACAAATGAATTTGGAGATTCTACATCAATAGAAACTAACTCTGAAACTGGCTTAGTTGAGGAAATAATTGACGCTTTGGGTAATTCACAGTCTTTTGTATATGATCAATATGGAAACCTTATTTCTACAACACTTACTGATAATGATACTAACGATACAATTGTAGGCAGTTATAGTTATGATGACCTTGGTAGATTAGATATAATATATAGAGATGGATTTTATTATCAATTTGTATATAATAATTTAAGTCAATTAGAATTTGTTAAAGTAATAAATGGTAGCGATTCAAATGATTTTACGGAATTGATGAAGTATGACTATTATGAAGAAATTGTTGGTTCTACAACGTATTATACAAACTTGCTTAAGAAGCAAACATATGGTAATGGAGATTATATTAATTTTACATATACTGATGAAGATCAAATAAAAACAGTAAGCCTTAATGGAAATATAAGATATGAGTATGACTATGATTCAAGTGGTAGACTTTGTATATTAAAGGACATACACAATAACAACATATACTTTTATACTTATGATTTGTCAGGTAGATTAATTAAGATAACTGATAAAGATAGTAATAACATAAGTTATGAATACGATTCAAAAGGTAACTTAGATAGAGTAGAGTATAATATTGATTCAATTAGTAAATCAATAAGATATTATTATGATTCAACTACCGGTCAATATGATTACACAATATATAATGCAGGATCTGTTCCAGTAAAAAACGAATATTTCTATGATAATGATTCTTTAAAAAGACTTGATGAAATTAGATTGACAATAGGTTCTGTATATTTTACTAAATCTTTTGACTATAGCTCAGCTGATTCAAGTATGGGTAATGCTACTACAAGGGTGTATCAAGTAAACTATAAAAAAGGAACAAATTTAGAATATTTCTATCGTTATTATTATGATGAAAATCAAAACATAACAAGAGTAATTGTATTTGAAAACAATATAATTTCAGAACAATATGATTATTCATATGATGGATTTAATCAGTTAATAACTGAAAAAATTAAACTAGTTGATGAAAATTACGAAAGATCATATAAATATTTATATGACGATTATGGAAATATAACATCTATAAGAGAATATAACTATAATATGACTACCCTATTAAAAACTACAGCTCTAACATATGATTCAATATGGACAGATAGATTAATTAATAAAAAGGTTGTTGAAGGAACAACCATTGAAGATACGACATATCAATATGATGATTCTGGTAACCCAACATTATTTACTAATAATCTAACATCTTATGGTAATAAAACTTATACTTGGGAAGGTAGACAATTAATAGAAATAGAAACATATGGTGATGGGTTAACATTTAAATATAACAGTCAAGGATTAAGAACTCAAAAATTCTATGATGGATACTCTTCAGATTATACAGTAGACTATGTATTAGATGGAGATAAAATAATAGTAGAATACAGAGGAAATGATGTAATATATTATACATATGATGTTGATGGATCATTACTAAGTATGAACTATAATGGTAGTGAATATTTCTATATAACAGATTTATTAGGAAATGTCATAGAAATGGTTGATACCAACGGTAACACTGTGGTAGAATACAAATACGATGCTTGGGGTAATATAATATATCAAACACCAAATAGTAGTATTGGGGATATAAATCCATTTAGATATAGAAGTTATTATTTGGATACAGAAACTGGATATTATTACTTACAATCTAGATACTATAATCCTGAGATTGGTAGATTTATTAATGGTGATGGTTTACTAGGTGAAGAAGGTAATGTTCTAAGTCATAATGTATATGCATATTGTGCTAATAACCCTGTAATGTATTCAGACATAAGCGGGTATGCTCCAGAATGGTTAGAATCTATTGGTGAGTGGTTTAATAATCATTGGAAAGAAATTGTAATAGGAACTGCATTTATAATAGTAGGAGCTTTGATAACTGCAGCTACTTGTGGTGTTGGAACTACTTTTTGGGCAGCATTTGGATCTGCAATGCTAACTTCATCAATACAGGTTGGTGTCGGTATGGCTGCAGCCGTAGGTGTGAATGGACTTAAAAATCTATCGAATGGAAATGCTTTCTTTGATGATGTTGGAAATACATTAGCATCCTCATACATATGGGGAGGTATTCTATCTGGAGGAGCACAAATATTAAGCGGAACTTTCCGAATAGGTTTTGCTAAGTTTGGTTATAAGGGAATCAACACAAATAGTGTAGGTTTTCTCTCGCCAGATAAACTATACTATAACCGATCAGGAATGACGATTTTTAGATTTGGTTCTAGAACTGGTGGAAAACTAGCACTTGATTTTGGAAGATATAGTATTCATGCACATATTGGTTCTAGTGCACATATTTGGGTGATACCTGAAGTTGTTTCAGCTATTGAATATTTTAGGAATTAAGTTGAGGATACAAATATGAAATTCAAATTTAGTAAAAATAAGCAAAATAATGTAATAGTACTCACCTTTTATAATAAAAAACACTTTGATATTTTAAAGATATCAAAATTTCTGGATATTAAAGATTCCACTATATATCTGGAGTTAATTAGTAATACTTCAATTTCAAAGTATAATCATTTTGAGATTTGCGATTATAAAGAGATAAGTACAAATTCTCTATATATATTAGATACATCAAATCAGTTCTATACATTTGTGAATATATTAATGGCTGACAAAAGTGTATCCAACATATTAATTTTTGATCAAAAGTATTTATATAAAGATGATGTTAGTCTAATTAGCGATATCAAAAATGGTGATATTAGGTATTTCATTGACATAAACTCCAGTGAAAATCAAGTGCTTGTATTTATGAATACTACCAGATACCCTGAACTTACAAAGGAAAAAGCACTAGAATATTTAAGATAATCAAATGAAAGGCAAACAGGCTCAATATAATTAATAGGGTTACTGACCTAAGTTTTAAGAATGAATTATTGAGTCTAACTGCCTTAAATAGCGGTTTTTTTTGTATGTAGTATAATTACTGTATAATAGGTTTACAATGAGTCTGTTTGAATGGTAATACTTATGAAAACAAATAAGATAACCGCATTGTATTGTAGAATATCAAGAGAAGGTGAACTAATACAAGAAAGTCCAAGTATAGAAACACAAAAAGCATATCTAAGTAGATATGCAAGTACCAATAAGTTATATAACATCAAATATTATACTGATGATGGGTATTCGGGCTCAAATTTTGATAGACCTGGATTTATGGAATTAAAAAAAAAGGACATAACTCAATTTATCGAAAAATTAATTATCCTCGAAAAACGAAACAAGCATAAAAAGCGCATAGTTAATGTCTATTATACACTTATTGGACTAGTGTAATGCTTATCTCTAACTACATTACTCCAGTAATGTATATTGACCAAAAATAGCACTTTAAATAGATGCAAGTACATTATATCCGAGTTCTAACTTTTTAAAAAAATGTTTATAAACTATTTAAAGTGCAATTTAAAAACTTTGTACAATAACATCATTAATTTAGAATATAATAGAAACAAAACTTGCAATTGTATTATATTTCTATTATAATCTAAATAGAGGTGGTTATAGTGATAAAAAGAGAAAAGTATATTAATGAGCTTCTATTATATAAAAACAAACCATTTATTAAGGTGTTAACAGGACTTAGAAGGGTTGGGAAATCCGTTTTATTGGATATGTACATAGAGCATTTAAAAGATTCGGGAATTGATGAGAAGAATATTTTAAAGATAAATTTCGAATTACCTGATTTTTTTAATATTTCAAACTATAATATTCTAACTGATTACGTGATTAATTGGACTAAAGGCAAGAAGAATCCTTTCTATCTAATCTTAGATGAAGTTGGTAGAGTTGAAGATTGGGAAAAAGCAGTTAATGCTTTTCATAGTATGAATATTTTCGATATTTATATCACTGGTTCTAATGCAGATTTATTGTCATCAGATTTATCTACATTCTTAGCAGGTAGATATGTAGAGATACCTGTTTATCCTTTGTCTTATAAGGAATTTACATTGTTATATCCAAAATCAAATTTTAATGATTTTATTTTGTTCGGAGGTATGCCTTCAATTGCTGTTTTTAGCTTAGATTACAAGTTATCTATGAATGTTTTACGAGATGCATTCAAATCAGCAGTTTTTCAAGATATAGTATCAAGACATAGAATTAGAAATGCTTTTGTTTTAGAAAAACTTATACTATATATCTTTCAAAATACTGGAAAAACATTTTCTGCATTATCAATATCGAAGTACTTTAAATCTCAAAATATAAAAATTTCGGTGGATACAATATTAAATTATTTATCATTGATTGAAGATGCTTTCTTAATATATAGAGTTAGAAGAAATGATGTTATAGGAAAAACAATACTTAAAACAGAAGAAAAATATTATGTTGCTGATCATGGTATGAGAGAAGCTATTATAGGTAAAAATCAAAACTCAATAGAGCTTATACTAGAAAACATCGTTTACACTGAATTGTTAAGAAGAGGATATACTGTATTTATTGGAAAAGTTAAAGAACTTGAAGTTGATTTTGTAGCTATAAAAGGTAATGTCACTGAATACTACCAAGTTTGTTATTTTTTAGGTACAGAAAATACTAGAGAAAGAGAATTTGGTGTATACAAGCATATTTTTGACAACTATCCTAAGTATGTGATTTCTATGGATGAAATAGATTTTAGTAATGATGGGATTAATCATAAAAATATAGTAGATTTTTTGAGTGAGTAATTACTTGAAATGCATATTGTGCAAACAATCCAGTAATGTATTCAGACATAAGCGGATATGCACCTGAATGGCTTAAAACAGCGGGTACTATAGGTGCGATTGTTGGAGCAGTGTTAGTAGTTGCAGCAATAACAGTATTAACATGTGGAGTCGGGACTGCTACATTAGCTGGAGCTATAGCTGTAGGTGCAGCCAAGGGAATATTAATAGGAGCTGCCATTGGAGCAGGAGTAGGTGCAAGTGCTGGAGCTATAGGATCCTTAATGGCTGGAGAAGAATTTGGTAGTTCTGAATTTTGGAGCAATACGTTATATGGCGGTATGGCTGGATTTGGTATTGGTGTGCTAGCAGGTGGAATTTATAGTGGTATTTCAGCTGGAACCTCATTTAATTCACTTATGGGTAAAAGCTTTGGCAAGTTAGGAACCGTAGTAAAGAATCCTAATATAAGTGTAAATTGGAGTAACGTGTCTGATTATGCTATGAATAGAATGACTACTCGAGGAGTAACACAGAGCTTAGTTAATTCAACTGTCAGAAATGGTGTTTCTTTGTTGCAATCAAGTGGTAGATATCTTTTTCTTACTAGAAATGCAGCTGTTGTAACAACTGCAACGGGAACTTTAGTAACAACGTATGGCAGTGCATATTTTGATTCAGCAATGCAAGAAGTAATAAGGATTATTTTCGGAGGATAGATATGAAACAAGTGATTTTAAGTATAATTCAAGTATGGGACCCTTATGATTTATACATCTTCCCTGAGGATGAATATATTGATTTTGTTATACCAATATTGGATTTTATCAATAATGATGATTGTATAAGCCAGGACATATTGTCTATGTTTCTATATGAATTAATCCCACCTATTGAAAAAACTGATTTAGACTCAGTATCAAGAATCGAGTACAAAAGGGTAGCAAAACTTCTACTTAGTATATTAAGGTAAATTTGAAAGGCAAACAGACTCAATAAAATTAATAGGTCTTAGGATCTAAGTTTTAAGAATGAAATATTGAGTCTAGCTGCCTTAAATAGCGGTTTTTTGAAAGTTGAATAGATAGTATATAATAGATTCACAAAGAGTTTGTTTGAATGGTAATACTATGAAAAAAAACAAGATAACCGCACTATATTGTCGAATATCAAGAGAAGATGAACTAATACAAGAAAGTTCAAGTATAGAAACACAGAAGGCATATCTCAGTAGATATGCCAATAGCAACAAGTTTTATTATATTAAATATTATATAGATGATGGATATTCTGGTTCTAATTTTGATAGACCTGGATTTATGGAACTAAAGAAAGATATTGAAAATCAAATAGTATCTACAGTAATAACAAAAGATTTATCAAGACTTGGTAGAGATTATCTAACAACAGGATATTATATAGAGCATTATTTTCCAATGAATAATATTAGGTATATAGCTATTAATGATCAAGTAGATACAGATAAAGAAGATAATGATTTTGCACCATTCCGAAATATTATGAATGAATGGTATGCAAGAGACATAAGTAAAAAGATTAGAAGTGCATATAAGACAAAGGCACTAAATGGAGAGTTTACTGGACCTTATCCATCATATGGATATAATAGAAATCCAAAAGACAAACACAAACTTGTAATTAACAAGAAACAAGCTGAAGTTGTTAGATTAATTTACAAGTTATACCTTGAAGGTGTAACAGTATACAAAATATCCAAAATACTAAAAGAAAAGAAGATTCTAACACCAAGAGCTGTATTGCATAAAAAGTATAATGTGTATGTTTCAGAAAATGTTAAGAAGTATCCTTATGATTGGGCTACACAATCTATCTTAAGTATTCTTAGAAACAGGGTATACTTGGGGCATATCGTCTGTAATAAGCATCAAACTAGTTCATTCAAAAGTAAGAAGTTAATGGTTAATCCAGAGAATGAATGGATTATTAGTAAGGATAAACATGAAGCAATTATTGACGTAAATCAGTTTAATGAAGTTCAGTTACTTATGCAAAGTAAAAAGAAAACTCATAGAATACCACATGAGAACATATTCAAAGGAAAACTAAGATGTAATGAATGTGGAAAAACAATGGCATTAGCTATAAGACCTGAAAGAAATAATTACAAGAGTTTTGCCTGTAGTACATACAGAAGATATACAACTAGATGTACTAGTCATTACATTGCTTATGATTATCTAAGAGAACTAGTTTTAAATAAGATTAATGAAATGATAAAGCTAAGCAAACTAGGTAGAACTAGATTTGTAACAGCAATCAAGAAAAGAAGGTCTATAAACAAAAGAATAAAAGATATAGAAAATAGAATCCTTTTTGAAAATAATCGATTAAGTGAAATAGATATATTGATTAAACGATTATTTGAAAAATATATAAACGATAAAATAACCGAAGAAAAGTTTTATGAGCTTGATAGATTGTATGATCAAGAAAAGATGACATTAATTAATAACCAAAGAATTAATGAAACCGACATGAATAATCTCAAGAACATAGAAAATGATATAAATTCATTTTATGATTTATTTGAATCATATGATAAATTAGAAGAACTAAAAAAAGAGGACATAACTCAATTTATTGAAAAATTAGTTATCCTCGAAAAACGCAACAAGTACAAAAAGCGCATAGTTAAGGTCTATTATACACTTATTGGAATAGTGTAATGCTTATGTCTGAATACATTACTCCAGTAATGTATATAGATCCTAGCGGAGAATCATTTATTGCAACATTCTTAGTCTTAACTTTCATGGGCTTTATTATAGGTGGTGGATCTCAGTATCTAGCAAATGCTATGAACGGTTTGGAAGGTGCAGATAGATGGGAAGGTGTTTTAGGTGCAGCAATTGGTGGTGCAATTGCTCTTCCTTCGATTTTGTTTCCGCCTAGTACTATGTTTTTGTTAGCTACGCTTTCTGGCGTTACAAATGGTTTTATAAATGAAGTTGAAAGATCTGTAAAGTACAACCAAAAATTTAATTTTTTAAGTTTTGCATATGATTCTACAGTATACACATTATTAAATAGAGTCCCTTTTGCCAATTCATTAACAAAACATATGATTAAAACATTCGTTGTAGACTCTTTGGGTTATGCAGTAACAGATAGATTAAAAAAAATAGTTTTTGATTGTTTTAAACAGCAAAGTGTAGATGAAGTTAGAGCATTTGAGAATAACAATGGTATAAAATATGATTGGGTAAATACCTTATACCCAAGAGTTGTGTGAGGTAGAGCTGATGTACATCATTTTAGAAGTTTTATTATTGATAATTGTTGGACATGGAATAACGGTTTATCTAATTCATCCGAAAGAGTATTTGGAGAGTTTAAACAAAGAGGTTAATGATGAAGAAATCAAAAGGCTAAAAAATTCAGGGTATGGATTAATCGTTTTATTCGTTTTAATTCTATTAGGGATTATTTACGAACTGGTTATTAATTATCTTGTTTGAGTAATTGATTATTAATAATATTTTCATACCTATAATAGTATATTTTTTTGAAGCACGAGAAGTATTTTTTTTACGAGAGTATTTGAAGTAATCTTGTTTTAATGCATATTGTGCAAACAATCCTGTAATGTATTCAGACATAAGCGGATATGCGCCAGAATGGTTGAAATGGGTAGGATTATCTGTTCTAGCTATAGCTGTAGTGGCAATTGCTGTTGTAACAGCTGGAGCAGTAATTGCTGCAGCCCCTGCATTAGCTGCATTTGCTCAAAGTATGGCATTAGCATATACGAGTAGTTTTGCTATCGCATCAATAGCGGCAACCGCTGTCTCCTATGGTGCAGCAGCCATTGCAATATCAACCATTGCAATAGGATTGAACGAGGGAATTAATATAATCACGGGTAATAATTATATGAGGAACGTGATGGGCGATAAAGGATATAATACGTTTAGTGCTACAGTAGGAGTGTTTGCATATTCATATATATTAGCTGGCTCAATGCTCCCTTATCCATCAACGGGGAACAATCAGCCATCTAACTTGAAATCAAGTATAACTATGAATGCATCAAAATCAAATCCTACATCGGGAACGAGATTGTTTAGTTTGAAAGATCCAAGAATGCCTGGGTGGCTTGGATGGTCTAAGTATCAAATGACATTTAGTGGAAATACAATCCATTATGTAGGGAATAGATACCTACAAGGGTGGTACCCATTTGAGATGTGGTTCGATTACAAGATAGTAGCGGAGAGTTTATAATGAAAGTACAAGTAATTGATTTAAGTTTATTTCAAGAATCCAATGGATGTTATTTCACTAGAAATATTAATAATGACTATATTTTTGATGTGCATGCAATTGTTAAAATCAGAAGAATTAAGTACGTCCTATTGTATTTACACGACATTCAAGTTTTAAGCTTTTTCAAACTTAATGAAAGCCTTCAAATAATTGATAATATTATAAACTCAAAATGGATTATAACAAGGAATTTCATATCAAGATTAAGAATACAACAAGGTTTAAGTTCATATCTGCAAGATATTTTGTATAAAGAGGTATATAGTCCAAAATGGATGGTAGAAGACGAAAAGTTTTTCCTTGAATTAATAGAAAATTCAAATCAAGCAAAGACTAAATTTTTTAAACATGAAGGAATAGACATGATAAAGTAATAAAAGATAGTTAGAAAGGCAAACAGACTCAATATAATTAATAGGTCTAATGATCTAACTTTTAAAGATGAAATATTGAGTCTAGCTGCCTTGAATAGCGGTTTTTTGATAGTTGAATATATAGTATATAATAGATTCACAATGAGTCTGTTTGAATGGTAATACTATGGAAACAAATAAGATAACCGCACTATATTGTAGAATATCAAGAGAAGATGAACTAATACAAGAAAGTTCAAGTATAGAGACACAAAAAGCATATCTAAGTAGATATGCCAATAGCAATAAGTTTTATAACATCAGATATTATATAGATGATGGATATTCAGGCTCAAATTTTGATAGACCTGGATTTATGGAATTAAAGAAAGATATAGAAAGTCAATTAGTATCAATAGTAATTACAAAGGATTTATCAAGACTTGGTAGAGATTATTTAACAACAGGATATTATATAGAACATTACTTTCCGGTTAACAATGTTAGATATATAGCCGTTAATGATCAGGTTGATACTGAAAAAGAAGATAATGATTTCGCACCATTCAGAAATATTATGAATGAATGGTATGCTAGAGATATTAGTAAAAAGATTAGAAGTGCATATAAAACGAAAGCCCTTAACGGTGAGTTTACAGGACCTTATCCATCATATGGATATAATAAAGATCCAAAAGATAAGCACAAACTTATAATTAACAAGAAACAAGCTGAAGTAGTAAGATTAATATACAAGTTATATCTTAAAGGTGTTACAGTATACAAAATATCTAAATTACTGAAAGATAAGAAGATATTGACACCTAGAGCTGAACTTTATAAGAAGTATAATGTGTACGTTACAGAAAATGTTAAGAAGTATCCTTATGATTGGGCTACACAATCTATCTTAAGCGTTTTGAAAAACAAAGTATATTTAGGACATGTTATTTGTAATAAACATCAAACCAGTTCATTCAAAAGTAAAAAACTTAAAGTTAATCCAGAATCAGAATGGGTTATTAGTAAGAATATGCATGGATCTATAATTAATGAGGATATATTTAATCAAGTACAACTAATAATGCAAAGTAAGAAGAAAACTCATAGAATACCTCATGATAATATCTTTAAAGGCAAAATTAGATGTAATGAATGTGGTAAAACATTAGCATTATCAATAAGACCTGATAGAGATTATCATAAGAGTTTTGCTTGTAGTACATATAGAAGATATACAACAAGATGTACGAGTCATTACATTACTTACAAATATCTATGTGATTTAGTTATGACTAAGATCAATGAAATGATTAAACTCAGTAAACTTGGTAGAACTAGATTTGTAACAGCAATTAAGAAAAGAAAAGCTTTAAACAAAAGAATAGAAGATTTAGAAAATAAGATGATTATAGAGAGTAATCGTTTAAAGGAAATAGATATACTAATTAAACGATTATTCGAGAAATATATTAATGATAAAATAACAGAAGAAAAATTCTATGAACTTGATAGACTATATGATCAAGAAAAGATGAAGTTAATTAAGAATCAAAGAGTTAATGAAACAGAAATGACTAACTTTGTGAATATAGAAAAAGATATTAACTTATTCTATGATTCACTTGAATCATACGATAAAATAGAAGTACTAAAAAAAGAGGACATAACTCAATTTATAGAAAAATTAGTTATCCTCGAAAAAAAGAATAAGTACAAAAAGCGCATAGTTAAGGTCTATTATAGACATATTGGACTAGTCTAATGCTTATCTCTAACTACATTACTCCAGTCATGTATCTAGATCCTAGCGGAGAATCGTTTATTGTTGTTTTCTTAGTTTTAACAGCTATTGGATTTGTATTGGGTGGAGGCTGTCAATATTTTGCTAATGCCTTAAACGGAAAAGAAGGTTCGGATAGGTGGGAAGGCGTATTGGGTGCAGCTGTTGGAGGTGCAATTGCATTACCTTCACTGATGTTTTCAGGTGGAACTTACGCTTTATTTGCCTTAGGTTCAGGAATTGCTAATGGTGTTATTAATGAAATTGAAAGGGCACATAAGTATAATCAAGATTTCAATGTTTTAAGTGCTGCTTATGATTCGACAATATATTCTTTACTAAATTTCATTCCATTTGTGAAAGGCGTAGGAGGCGCAGTATTCCAAACATTTTTGATAGATAGTACTGGATTTTTCCTAGCAGATAGATACAAGGATATGACTTTGGCTGGTTTTGAACACCTTTATATGAGAAAAAATTATAATATTGAAAATAGAAGAAGTGATACAAGGTTTGATTGGAGTAGTTTTCTATCTCCAAGGACTGTGAGGTTGTAATATGATAATAATTCTAAATATATTTCTACTTATTGTGCTTTTAACCTCATCAATTATTTATTTGGTTTTTCCAATTCATTATTTAAAATACAGGAACCATCAAGTTACAAAAAAAGAAGTTAGTAGATTGAAGGGCTGGGGTTTTTTGTTGTTGTTTTTATTCCTTTTCTTCTTATTGGGATTTATCTTTGATTTGTTGAAAGGGAATATATGATTAATCAAATATTGGATTCAGTACTTGTGACTTAATAATTTTTTTAATTCATATAACAAATATACATATTGTGCAAACAATCCAATAAAAAATGTGGATCCAAACGGAGAAAATCCTATCCCAGCATTAATTGCTGCTCTTGGTTCTACAGGGCCTGTCGGTGCAATTATCGCTGTTGCAGTACTGGTTGGAATACTAATATATTCAGTTAGTGAAGTTTTAAAGAATCCACCATCAATACGAATGGATAATATCGGTAATACATTTAAAAATCTAATATACTCGACAGCTCTTATAGAAAAGGTTGTTAATGGTACTAAAACATTAGTAAAAACAAGTTTTCGAAATAGAAGATATGAGTACCATCATATTGTTCCTCAAACCGCAAGTGCATGTGCAGAGGCTCAATATATTTTTAATCAAGTCGGAATACCGATCCATTCTCCATCGAATTTAATTATACTTGAATATGGAACTCATAGACATTTACATACTGACCTTTATTATAGTCATGTAAACAATGTTATTAAATTAGCATATAATAAAGATGATTCAAATTTTATTAATAGAATAAGAGTTGAAGCCGCTTTAGCTGAACTTAGATTAGAAATTAGGATGGGAATTTGGTAGAATGAAAGAGATAAATAAAGTTATATTGACTAAGTTAAAAAGTAATTCAATGTCAGTTTCAAACACTGGTAAATATTTAGTCTTATGTTATAGTTCAAAGTGTATAGTTTATAGTTTCCCTGAGTTAGAAGTGCTTGAAAAAATTGATGAAGTTAAGTATGGTTGTAAGTATGCATTTTCAAGTGACGATAGTATACTAGCAGTTAAATCAACTTTAGGTAAAATCTATGTTTACAATTTAATTTCAAGAGAAATGATTTTTATAGTTAAAGCACAAAGAAATGCAGGAGGTGGGTCAAATATATTGTTTACACCTGATAATGACTATATAATCGATGGGGATTTTAATGGAAATCTAAGGACAATATCACTTAAGAACGGTGATGTAAATATTTTAGAAAAGAAGAGAAATGAAATGAGAGAATTTATTCAATTTAATTCAATTGATAGTTCTTATCATATTCAAAATTACTATAGAGGAACACTGGGTACATTAAGCGATATTGATAAAACCTATGTTTCTATATGGAGATATAGCATTAAAGAAAAAAGGTTTAGTAAATCGTTTGAATCAAATAAGAGGAGAAATTCAATGCCTAAACTTCTTTTAAATGAAAAGGTAAATAAATATCTAACAATATATAAATCTAAGAATAGTTTAACAAAAGCGAATATTAATGAGTATGATAATACTTTAGAAGATTTTGAGTTGAGAGTTGAGTTTGATAACAAAAAGAATAATCTCGATTTTAAACCATACTTATTTAATGATCTTGATATTTATATTATCAAATTAGATAACGAAATCAGAGTGTATGATCTAACTGATTATCATCTTTTAGCTATATGTGAAATTAAAAATTGGGTTAGTGAGATATCTATTTCTAAAGAGAAAAGATTAATAGTTTTTACAGATTGGTGTTTAAAAGGAAACACATATATATCTGATGTGCATATGTATGACATAAATACGTTTATTAACTTATATAAAGTTTAAATTTAAAGAATACAATAGATTGGACTGTGTCATAAATTGAACAGTCATTATATGCTATATCGCATATATAGAAAAATAATAGAGGTGTTATCCGTTTGGACAACACCTCTTTTTTTATATACTATTTTGTTATTTTATCTAAGTTCTTAAAGTTTAGTTTAGCTATACTTTCAAAGATATCTTTGCCGTACTTCATATATATAACTTTACCTACCGCATCTACTGGTGCTCCTGCACCTTTAGGTAAAGTTATATTAATCTTTTTACTTAGTTCATCCATCTCTAACAAAAACTTATACCTAGCAATAATACTCGCTACTGCGACTGCTTTATGTACTGATTCTCCTTTAGTATGAAACTTAATATTCTTAAATACTTTAGTTTCATCTTTTAAGTAACCAAAGTAGTTAATAGGTGTACAAAATTGATCTAAGATAACATTTTGATAATCTTTATGTTTATCAACCATTTTTTTAATAGCGTGATTATGTAAAAAAGCTTTAATCTTATTCATATTATAACCTTCATATACTAATTTATTATATCTTTCATTATGTAGAACTAATACATGATAACTAACTGTATCAATTAATTGTTCCCCTATCTCTAAAATCATCTTATCAGTTAAAGTTTTACTATCTCTAATATTTAATTCTTCTAGTCTTTCGATATCCTTAGGAGTTATATATGCACTACATACAACAATAGGTCCAAAAAAGTCTCCAGTACCTACTTCATCACTACCAATAATTCTTTGATTAGAATATTGATTTATATAAGTAGATTCATCTATAGGTTTAATAGTTTCTATACCAAAAACCTTAGCCCATTTTTCGTATTCTTCAAAGTTTTTCTTACCTTGAAATAACACTTTCTTAGTGTTATAAATAATAATCTTAAAATCATCACTTTTAAAAGAATAAAGGATACGTTTATCGTTATTAACTTCTCGATAGTTATTGTAATACTTAACCATTTTATCTATCTTTAAATCATCTATCTTAAAATCGTAGTTCACTATATCAACTCCTTTAACTATTTTAACATAATCTGTGTTAAAATAGAAGAGACGGAAGGTGATAATATGCACGCAGAGACTAACAAATTAGAATTTAACAAGATATTAAAAACATTAAGAAGTTATGCTGTTAGTGACCTAGCTAAAAAACAAGTTCTAGAATTAGAACCTATAGATAATTCTTTAGAAATAAATAGATTACTAGATGAAGCATCTCAAGCTAAAACAATAGTCTTAAGATACGACCAAACTCCAATGTCTGGAGTCTTAAATATTTCAGATTCAATAAAAAAAGCTGAAATAGGTTCAGTCTTAAACATTGAAGAGTTATTAAGACTAGTAAGTCATCAAGAAGCGGTGTCTAGAAATAAAACATTTATTAAAAAAGTTAAACAACTAGAATTAGAATCTAATCATTTAGACGATTACTATGAAAGAATCGTTTCTTTACCTACCTTAAAAAAATCAATTCTAGATGTAATAGATCAAAAAGGAGATATCTATGATAATGCATCTCCTAAGCTAGCTTCAATTAGAAAGAAAAAGAATATTATTGAAGAAAGAATAGATCAAAAGATGGCTTCTTTACTAAGAAGTGAATCATCTAAGTTAACAGACACATTGATTACAATCAGAAATAATCGATTAGTATTACCTGTTAAATCAGAATATAAGAACTCTTTTAAAGGCGTTGTACATGATACATCAAGTAGTGGTGAAACAGTCTTTATTGAACCAATAAGCTGTTTTAACATGAACAATGAACTACAAACCTTACATGTAGAAGAAACAACTGAAATAGAAAGAATCCTAAGAGAGTTAACTGAAATAGTTTCTGAATATACAGTAGAACTAAAATCTAACTTTGAAATATTAACTTACTTAGATATCGTATTTGCTAAAGCTAAGTACGCTATCGAATATGATTGTCATAAACCAACAATCACGAAATCATCAATCAAACTTACAAACGCAAGGCATCCTTTAATACCTAAAGAAGAAGTTGTTGGTAATAATATCTATTTTAGTAACTATAACCATATATTAATAACTGGACCTAATACAGGTGGTAAGACAGTTACTATTAAAACATTAGGATTATTATCTATTATGAATCAAACCGGTTTATTAATACCAGTAGATGAAGATTCAGAAACTGTAGTATTCTCAGGAATATTCGCAGATATAGGAGATGAGCAATCCATAGAACAATCACTATCAACATTTTCATCTCATATATCTAACATAACGAAAATCATTGATAAAGCTAAACCAAATTCACTCATCTTATTAGATGAAATTGGTTCAGGGACTGATCCTAAAGAAGGCGCTTCTTTAGCGATAAGTATTATTAATCACTTAAGAGAAAAACAAGTATATTCAATGGTAACGACACATTACTCTGAGTTAAAAACTTATGCATTTGATTTAGAAGATACAATCAACGCATCCGTTGAATTTGATATTGAATCTTTAAAACCAACATATAAATTAAAAATTGGTATACCAGGAACATCAAATGCGATTCAAATAGCGAAAAGATTAGGTCTTCAATCAAGCATTATAAAAGCCGCTGAAGAGGTTTCTCTAACATTTGATAATGACCTATCAACCTTAATTAAAAAGCTTGAAAATCAATCTTTAGAACTAGAAGAACAAATAAACAAATATAACTCTGAAACTCATAAACTAAAACAAGAAAATCAAAAGCTAGAAGAGTTATACGTTGAAGAAGTCATCAAACAAAACAAGCTTCTTAAAAAACTAGAAATTGAACACTTAGAAAAATTATCAGTAAAAGAAAAAGAAGCTGAATCTTTAATTAAAAAACTAAATGATTTAAGAAACAACCCAGGGTTTAAAGACCATGAGTTAGCTAAGCTAAAACATGATGTTAAAAACATGAATCATCAAGACAAGTCATATAAAAAAGTAAAAGATACATCAATCAAAGTAGGAGACAATGTATTAGTCATACCTTATCAAAGAAATGGGATTGTCAATAAAAAAGTCTCAAACAAAAAATATGAAGTCTTAATGGGAACACTATCAATAACTTTAAGTGAAAAAGACTTAGAATATGTATCAACTCCTAAAGTTAAAAAAGAAAAATCAAAAACAACAGTGACTAAAACATCACAAGCTAAAGTAGAACTAGACTTAAGAGGTCAAAGATACCTAGAGGCTATCGATGAACTCGATAGATTCGTCGATACATGTTTAATAAATAACCTTGAATTTGCATATGTCATCCATGGTTATGGGACAGGGGTGTTAATGAAAGGTGTATCAGAATACATCAAGAAATCAAATGTTATAAAATCAAGCCGACCTGGTGGACAAAATGAAGGAGGTAAAGGAGTAACAGTGATTTACTTCAAATAACCTATGAGAACATTAAAACTATTTTCCGCAAGATATTGCGGTAAATGTCACGCAGCTGACAAAAGAATAAAAAAATTAATTGATAAAAACACACACGAATTTATCTACGAACATATTGATATAGAAGTAGACAAACAAGCAGTAAAAAAGTATAATGTTGAAGGAGTTCCAACCCTTGTTGTATTTGAAAACAACAAAGAGCTTAACAGATTATCAGGAACGATACTTCCAGATAAAATTTTAGAATTCCTAGAATAGAGGCAAATATGGACGGTATTATCGTCATTGATAAACCTAAAAACTATACATCTCATGATATTGTTAATATCGCGAGAAGAACTTTAAAAACAAAAAGAGTAGGCCACATTGGAACCTTAGATCCAAACGCAACTGGTGTACTCGTTTTGTGCGTAAACAAAGCCACTAAATTAGTAAAGTTTTTTGAAAACCATTCTAAAACCTATATCGCAACGATTAAACTAGGTGTTCAAACAGATACCGATGATTTAACCGGAGAAATTATCAACCAAAAATCAACCGAATCAATAACAGATGAACAAATCAAAGAAGCTGTTAACTCTTTTAAAGGTTTGCAACATCAATTACCACCTAATTATTCAGCTATCAAAGTTAATGGTAAAAAAATGTATGAATTAGCTCGTAAAAACAAACCAATGCCAGAGTTAAAAACAAGACCTATTGAAGTACTTAAAATATCTAATCTTACAGTATTATCAAGAACTGATGGTATAATAATAGAAGTTACCTTAAAAGTCTCTAAGGGGACATATATTCGTTCAATCGCTAGAGATTTAGGTTTTAAACTAGATAACTTTGGAACTTTAAAAGAGTTAAGAAGAACTGATATAGAATTATTCAGTTTAAAAGATTCAATATCATTAGAAGAATTTGAAAAAGGCAATTATAACTTATTAGACCCTTTTCAATTCTTAGGAATGAATGAAATAACAATTGAAGATAAATATTTAAGTTATATTGATAATGGGAGATTCTTAGATATAAAGTTGTTTCCAGATAAATCAAATACTGTGATAAAATCTTCAAATGGAGACATCTTAGCGATTTATCGCTATGATGAACAAAAAAATACAATGAGAATGTCGGTGAAATGGTGCTAGAAATTAGATATTTAGAGCATAGTGACACAATCCAAGTAAAAGACCTAGTCCTAAGTCTTGGATTCTTTGATGGACTTCACTTAGCTCACATGAAACTAATTGAAGAAGCGAGTATGATAGCTAAAGAAAAGAACTTACCTTTAGCTGTTTTTACATTTTCTATGAGTGTAAAGTCATTTGTCAGAAATCAAAGACATCGTTGTTTAACCACAATTGAGGATAAAGCTAAACTATTAGAGAAATACAATGTAGACTATTTATATGTTATGAAAGTGTCAGAACCTTTAATCAAGATGAATCCTCAAGAATTTATCGATCGATTCCTAAAAGAAACGCACACGGTCGTTTGTGGTTTTGATTTTACCTTTGGATATCATGGTGAAGGAAATGTAGATTTATTAAAAAAACAAACAAACTTTAAAACCAAAGTCGTTGAAGAAATTAAATACGAAGGGTTTAAAATTGGTTCATCTAAAATTAAACAAGTATTAGAAGTACCAGATTTAGAATTTGTTAAAAATCTTTTAGGAAGAAATTATTCTATAAAAGGTAAAGTGATATCCGGAAGAAGAGTTGGTAGACGATTAGGCTTTCCAACAGCTAATATTGACTACGTACCATATTTCTTACCTGTAAGTGGTGTTTATTTAACCAAAGTCATATGTGAAGATAAAACATACTATGGAGCGACGAATATAGGAACTAAACCAACGTATTACCATCTACCACTATCCGTAGAAACATACATTTTTGATTTGAATAGAAATTTATATAATCATGAAATCAAAATAGAATTTTTAGATTTCATTAGACCAGAATTAAAATTTACTACAGAAAAAGAACTGATTGATAAAATCAATGAAGATGTCTTAATCTGTAAGAAACTAGTAAAGGAGAAATATCATGACTAAATTTAAAAAAGGTTTTTGGATACTCTTAGGATTTGCGGCTGTATTTTTTATTATTTTAATCATACTAAGTTCGGTATTACAATTAGGAGAAAGATTAGCTTCAATAAGTATTTATTTAGAATATGCATTTTATGGTATATCGGGTATTCTATTTATGATTCTATTTGTAAGACCTGTATTATCCATTATTTTTTCTCCAACTTTTTCGATTGATACATTATTTTCTGAAGAAGAAAATGCAAGAAAGAATTTTCGTATGTACAAAAGAGTTACCAGAAATCTTTTAAAAGAAGATTTCATTAGTGATGAAGAAAAAGAAACTCTAGAAAAATCAATGAGTGATCCAATGGTTTTAAAAGAAAATTTATCCAAAGTATTTGACACAACAATTAAGAAAGAATTGAATAAAATCATTGTTTCCAATGCGGAATCAGTTTTTATGACAACAGCGATTTCTCAAAACGGTAGATTAGACGCAATTGCTGTACTTACGATTAACCTAAGACTTATTAGACAACTTGTAGAAAAGTGTGGGTTTAGACCTAATTACGCTTCCTTAGGTCGATTATCTGTAAGTGTTTTAACAACAGCTGTTATCGCTGAAAACTTAGAAGATATTAAATTCAATGAGATATTCCCTCAATCAAGTTTAAACGCATTATCTGAAATTCCTTTCGTTAGAACTGTCACAGGTTCACTTGCACAAGGGTCAGGAAATGCACTCCTTGCATTAAGGGTTGGAATTGTCTGTCGAAACTTTCTATTTATGAACTTAAAAGCTCAATCTAAGAAAGAAATTAAACGCTTAGCTTTCGCTGAAGCAGTAACACTTTTTCCTAGTGTTATAGGGGAATCAGTTAAAAAAGTACCTAAAAGAATCACAGACATATTTAAAAAGATTTTTTAGAGATTAAAATGTTTGCTTTTATATAACAAATTTGTTATAATTCTAAAGGTAAAAATTATGGAGGAATAATATGATTATTGACAAATTAAGTGGATCAAGAGTATTTTTTGAAATCACAGTAACTAAAGAACAATTCGAACACGGATTAGACCATGCATTCGAAGTAGTAAACAAAGACGTAGAAATTAAAGGATTTAGAAAAGGAAAAGCTCCTAGAGGTGCATTCGAAGCTAAATATGGTGTTGAAAGCTTATACGAAGAAGCTATCAACCATGTATTACAAGATACATACTACAGAGCTGTATTAGATAACGAAATTGAAGTGGTTGCACAACCTCAAATCGATTTAGACATTCAAAACGTAAAAAGAGGAGAAGACTTCTCTTATAAAGTAACTGTCGCTGTAAAACCTGTCATAGAATTAGGTGAATACTTAGGAACTAAAGTTGAATTAGCTAAAGTAGAAGCTACAGAAGAAGAAATCAACCAAGAAGTAACACAAAAATTAGAACAAAACGCTGAAATGGTAGTTAAAGAAGAAGGATCATTAGAAAACGGAGATACTGCAGTATTTGACTTTTCAGGTTCAGTAGACGGTGAAAAATTTGAAGGTGGAACTGCTGAAAACTATGAATTAGTTATCGGTTCAGGACAATTCATTCCAGGATTTGAAGAACAAATGGTTGGTATGAAACCAGAAGAAGAAAAAGACGTAGTCGTGACATTCCCAGAAGAATATCAAGAAAAATCTCTAGCTGGTAAAGAAGCAGTATTCGCAGTTAAATTACATGAAATGAAAACAAGAGTAGTTCCTGAATTAACTGAAGAATTCGTAGCTGAATTAGAAGATGAAAACATCAATACAATTGATGAATTAAAAGCGTCAATTAAAGAAAACATCATTGCTAGAAAAGAAACACAAAATAAAAATCAAGTTAAAGCAACTGTTATCAAAACTGCAGTTGAAAATGCAACGTTTGAATTACCAGAAGAAATGATTCTAGAAGAAGCTAACAGAAGCTTAGACCAATCTAAACAACAAATCTCACAATACGGTTTAGACTTCAATACTTACTTACAATACATGGGTAAAGATGAAGCTGGATTCTTAGAAGACTTAAAAGTACAAGCTAAAACGACTTTAGGAGAACAACTCGTAATTGAAGCTGTTGGTAAAAAAGAAGGTTTAGAAGCAACTAAAGAAGAAATCCAAGCTAAATACGATGAAATCGTAGAACAATACAAAGCTCAAAACGTAACGTTAGAACAAGCTAAACAAGCGATACCTGAATCAGCTGTAGTCGCTGAAATCGTTTATGCAAAAACTGTTGATTTATTAGAAGAAAAAGCTGAAATCAAATAGTCGTTTGTAAATAATAAATTAAAACCTATGATAATTGTGTGATGTATTTACCGTATCATTAGGTTTTTTTTATTGAAAGTGATAAAATATATAAGTAACAAATACATACAAAAAGAGGTGAAACTATGTACAAAGAAAATACTGTCTTTTCAGATAAATTACCTGCGATTCCAGTTCGTGGAGTTATATTTCTACCAGGTTCTGATATTCGAATTGAAGTCGGTAGACCATTCTCTAAAGAAGCTATTGATGAAGCTGAAAATAACAGAGATGGACATGTATTATTAGTATTCCAAAAATCACCTGATATTCAAGAACCAGAATTTGAAGATTTAGTTGAGGTAGGATTACTAGCAAGAGTATCAGTAAAAATTAAATTACCAAATGGTAACTTTAAAATAAAATTTGAACCAATTCAAAGAGTTAAGTTGAATGATTTAATCGCTAAAGAACCATTCTTCTTGTTTGACTTTACATCAATGGTTTTACAACCAGAAAACTTAGATGAAGAACAAGTCCTTTTAAAAATGGTAACGAAAGAAGTTTTAGAAAATGCAAACTTCTTATTTAGAGATTCAAAACGAGTTGTAAACTCAATGAAAGGTGGAATCACATCAGACAAACTTGTTGATTTAGTTGCATCTGAATTACGTATTCCTGAAAACGATAGAATTAGATATTTAACTGAAATATCAATTAATAAAAGACTTCAATATTTACTTGAAGATATCGAAAAAGAAAAAACCTTACAAAATATAGAATCACAAATCAACGAAACAGTAAGAAAATCTGCTGACCAAAACCAAAAAGAATATTACCTTAGAGAAAAAATGCGTGCTATTCAAGAAGAATTAGGTGATTCTAAACAAGATGATACGAAGAAATTAAGAGAGCAAATCGAGAAATCAGATATGCCTGCTAAAGTCTTAGAAAAAGCTTTAAAAGAATTAAAACGATTCGAATATTTAGCACCAACATCTTCTGAATCATCAGTCGTTAGAACATACTTAGAAACATTAATTTCTATTCCTTGGGCTAAACAAACTGAGGATGAAACCGAAATTCAAAACGCAATTGATAAATTAGAAGATTCACATTTTGGTTTAGATAAAGTTAAAGAAAGAATTATTGAGTATTTATCAGTTAAGATGTTAACGAATAAAAATCCACAAACGATTCTTTGCTTATCAGGACCTCCAGGTGTTGGTAAAACATCTCTAGCCAAATCTATTGCAAATGCTTTAAATAGAGAATTCGTTAAAACGTCATTAGGTGGAGTACATGATGAAGCCGAAATCAGAGGACATAGACGAACATACGTTGGAGCTTTACCAGGTCGTATCATTAACGGTATGATTAAAGCAAAAGTAACCAACCCAGTATTCTTAATCGATGAAATCGATAAACTAGCAGCCAATGAAAGAACAGATCCATCAAGTGCTTTACTGGAAGTATTAGACCCTGAACAAAATCAATTCTTCTCAGACCATTATGTTGAAGAAGACTATGATTTATCAAATGTTATGTTTATTACCACAGCTAACTATTTACAAAACATTCCGGCACCACTTCGTGACAGAATGGAAGTCATAGAATTAAGCTCATATACGGAAATTGAAAAATTCCATATTGCAAGAAACTTCTTAGTAAAAAAACAAGTCGAAGCTCATGGACTAGATTCTAAAAAAATTGACATTACCGATTCAGCAATTAGAAAAATCATTAATGATTACACAAGAGAAGCTGGGGTTAGACAATTAGAAAGACTCCTTGGTTCTATTGTAAGAAAAGCAATTAAAGAGATATTAATCAAGAAAGCAGATCTAGTAAAAGTGACTCAAGATAATCTTAAAGATTTCTTAGGAAAACCAATCTTCAAAAATAACAAAATATCTTCAAAAGATATGATTGGTACAGTCACTGGACTTGCTTATACACAAGCTGGTGGAGATACACTAGAAGTAGAAGCCACATATTACGAAGGTAAAAATGCATTGGTGTTAACAGGAAACTTAGGCGATGTGATGAAAGAATCAGCAATGGCAGCTGTATCGTTTGTTAAATCAAATGCTGAAAGATTAGATATCGACCCAAAAATACTAGAAAAAAATGACTTTCATATCCATGTCCCAGAAGGTGCTATTCCAAAAGATGGCCCTTCAGCTGGTGTAACAATCGCAACTGCATTAGTGTCAGCCTTAGCGAATAAACCAGTCAATAGATTTGTTGGTATGACAGGAGAAATTACACTGAATGGTAGAGTTTTACCAATTGGTGGGTTAAAAGAAAAATCAATCGCAGCTGCGAGATCAGGATTAAAAACAATCGTAATTCCTAAAGGGAATGAAAAAGATGTTGAGGATATTCCAAAAGAAATCCAAGACAAACTTACAATCCGTTTCGCTACTAAAATTGATGACGTATTAGAAATTGCATTAAAATAAAAAATAGCTATCCTTCGGGATAGCTTTTTAACGTATATAAAGGTGAAAATGATGACTTTAAAAGAAAATTTAAAACTATACATAACTAAACCATACCTGAAGAGATATTTGGTATATCTTATTGCAATTAGTTTTTTAGGACTAGGTGTCGCTTTGATTTTTCAAACAAATTTTGGAAATGCTGCTTGGGATGCGTTTCATAAAAATTTGCATCTAGGATTAGGAATTGATTATAAATTCTTATATCCAATTAGTTCAGGGATTATTGTTAGTATTGCATACTTAATTGAGTGGAAAAGACCAAATATAGCGATGGTTATACCGGTTCTTTTATCCATGGTTTTTGGAACGTTTGTTGATATGTATATTTTATTTATTCCTGCAGTGTCTGACTTATCGTTCTTGATTAATCTAGCATACTTCATGACGGCTTTAGTTGTTATTGTCACTGCACTTAATTTAATAAGATACTGTAACTTTCCTTTACCAGCGATTGATCAACTTTGTTTAGCTATAGGAAATAGATTTAAACTCACATTTGGGTTAGGAAAACTTTTAGGTGAATTAATTGCAGTTGTCTTATCAATAACATCAGGATTTATTTTTGGATATGTTGATGCTTACTTTAACATGGGAATTGCAACAATATTCTTTATTATTTTCTTAGGACCATTGGTTGATTTACTAAGAGATAGAATTCTAAGAATCATGAAAGGTATCCCAACAGTTGATTTAATTGCAGATGATTTAGAAGAAACTGATTTAATTAAAAAACCAACAAACATTGCTTCAAGAGCAATTATTGTAAAAGGTGATGACATCTTAGTCAATCATTTCATAGAAGAAGATTACTATGTATTTCCAGGTGGACAAAAGAAATCACACGAGACACTAGAACATTGTTTAAGAAGGAACGTTAAAGAAGAAACAGGATACGCAATTAAAAAAATCCAAGAAAAAGTTATAATTACTGAATATTTCCAACACAAAACATTCAAGAATCACTACTTTATTTGTCACCTAAAAAATGATAAAATATACACGGGTTCATTAAAAGAATCAATCAATCAAACCAATCAAGATATAAAACCGATTTGGATAAAAAAAGATGAATTATTAAATCTATTTAATGATCATGATTCTACATATAAATATGGTCATAGTATTATGTGGAGAGAGTTCTTAGGATTAATCAATTCACTATAGGAGTTAATGATGCAAGTAACAGCGAATGTTTTACTAAATTACATAAGGTGTAGAAGATACGCTGCTTTAAATGATCCGAATACAGAGTATATGAGTGATGATTATAGCGTCGGATCTAAAAATTATTATACTGAGTACATTGATATGTTTGGAAACATATTTTTTGACAAAGTGACTCATTTAGAAAAAAATCTACACATAACACATGATTTTGATAAAGACATAGACTTACATGAAGTCTATAATTATAAGGTAGGAGACGATTTATACTGTCTCATCCCTACAACATCAAAAGATTTTCTAAGATTACAGTTTAGACAAGGAAAGCATCGTTACCAATTCTTTAGAAAAAACAAAAGAAATCATTATGAAATGGCTACACCAGTTGATTTAGATGATTTAGGGAACTATAATGATAAATTTAAGAAACTCACAACAAGAACCGATGATTTAGGAAGAATCGTCTATAGTTATGCATTTAAGCAATTCTTATATAATAAGTATGACTCACTTTCTAATGCAAAGGTCTATATTGTTATGTTAAACTCAAACTATGTATACGATGGTATAGGATATACCAAAGAGATGTACCATATTTTTGATTTCTCTAAATTATATGCTGATTTCCAAGAAATTATCAATGCTGATATTTATCGTATGATCAACCATATAAGTCTAAATGATTTTACACCTTGCATGTTGGTAAAAAAAGAATGTAATTTAAATGATACATTTGAATGTAAATTTACTGATTTTTGTTTTAACCATATACCAAAAGAAAACTCAATATTAAATTATTTTTCATCATTCAGAGGGTTTGATGAACCAACAGATTTTGGTTTGGTGCATCATGATACCTATGATTTGATCAACGAAGGGCATGTAGATATGAAAGATGTTCCTATTGCATGGTTAAAAGATGAGTTACACCTCATGCAAAGATATTGTGCAGATACTGACTATGTGCATGTTAATGTTCCAAAAATAGAAGCAATACTGAAATCATTGAGATATCCACTCATTTATTTAGATTTTGAAGCCTTACCTTGTTTATTACCAAGATACAAGGGAGAGTCACCATATACACAATCTGTTTTCCAATATTCAATTCATATTGAGTTAAAAGAAAATGAATTAGACAAAGATGGATTCAAGCATTATGAGTATATTGCTGATCCAGCCTATGATTCAAGAAGAGAATTGGTTCAAAACTTGATAAGAATATGTAACTCATATGATTCAAGTATTATCGTTTATCATAAAACTTTTGAAAAATTAAGACTTCAAGAATTACAAAAGGTATTTCCAGAATATAAAAAAGATCTCCAAAAAATCATCAACAGAATTTTTGATTTAAAAGATGTTTTAAAAACTAATAAGAAATTCTATGCAGATCTTGGTTTGAAAATATCTGAAACTGGACGATATAATTTTTATCATAAGAAATTATCTGGATCTTACTCATTAAAGAAAGTCATTAAAATCTTTGATAAAAATGCTTATGAAGACTTAAATATCAAAAATGGTGTTGAAGCTTATAAAGCATTTATGAGGTTAGAAAATTTACAACCAACTGAACGTGATCAAACTGTTAGTGATTTACTAGAATACTGTAAACAAGATACGTATTCTATGTATCAAATCATTCAAGGGTTAAAAAAATACTTATCCCCTGATTTTAGCATCACATAAGCCTTGCAATGCATTTGTTAATATGATATAATACTAATCGCGCCTAGACCTGAAATCTAAGACGACTCCGACTTACTTTTCGGATCTATGGTAAGAAATTAAATAGGAGGAAAACAAAATGGCTTTATCAAAAGAACAAGTAAAAGAAATCGTAACTAAGTATCAATTAAAAGAGGGAGATACTGGATCTCCAGAAGTTCAAGTAGCTTTATTAACTACTGAAATTAATACTTTAAATGAACATTTAAAAGTTCATAAACATGATTTCCATTCACGTAGAGGTCTTTTAATGAAAGTTGGTAAAAGAAAAAGTTTATTAAACTATCTTAAATCAGTTTCATATGAAAGATATGCTAAACTAATCAAAAGCTTAGGATTAAGAAGATAAAGACAAGCACCCAAACCTTTGGGTGCTTATTCTTTGTTTGTAAAAACTTAAAAAAATATCACTATTATGATATAATAGTAATGTTATGACGTATTTAAATGAAATGGAGAAAATAAATGAAAAAAGTATTTAAAAAAGACTTTTATGGTAGAGAAATCATCGTAGAAACTGGTCAACTTGCTAAACAAGCTACTGGAGCTTGTATGGTTAGATATGGTGACACAGCGGTTCTATCTGCAAGTGTTGTAGGTAAAGAACCTTCAAAGATGGATTTTTTCCCATTATTAGTGATTTATCAAGAAAAACTATATTCAGCTGGTAAAATCCCTGGGGGATTCCTAAGAAGAGAAGGAAGACCATCTGAACACGAGACTCTTATCTCAAGAGCAATTGACAGACCAATTCGCCCATTATTCGCGGATGGTTTTAGAACTGAAGTACAAATTATTAATACAGTAATGAGTGCTGACCCTAATTGTACACCTGAAATGACTGCCTTACTAGGTGCGTCATTATCATTATGTATCGGTGGAGTTCCTTTTAAAGGTCCTGTAGCTGGTGTCATGGTTGGTTTAATTGATGGTGAATTTATCTTAAATCCAACACCTGAACAATTAGCTGTATCAGACCTTGATTTAATGGTTGCTGGTACAAAGTACGCTATCAACATGGTTGAAGCTGGTGCCAAAGAATTAGATGAAGAAACAATGTTAAAAGCATTATTATTCGCACATGACAAAATCAAAGAACTTGTTGCTTTCCAAGAAGAAATCATTGCAGAAGTTGCAAAAGAAAAAATGGAAATCGAACTTATTACTGTACCTGAAGATATAAGAAAAGATGTATATGATTTAGAAGCAGGTAGAATTGTTAAAGCGGTTCAAATCGTAGAAAAATTAGAAAGAGCTGACAAAATCAGTGAAATCGAAAAAGAAATTGAAGAAACTTTAGAAGAAAGATATTCTAAAGTTTACGATAAAGATGATGTTAAAGTGAGATTAGGATTTGCAAATCAAGTAGCTGAAGAAATTTTAACTAACGAAGTTAGAAGATTAATCGCAGAAGATAAAATTAGACCTGACGGTAGAAAAACAGATGAAATCAGAGCGTTAGACTCTGAAATTGATCTCCTACCAAGACCACACGGTTCAAGCTTATTCACTAGAGGACAAACTCAAGCATTAGCGACAGTTACTTTGGGTGCTTTAAGAGAAGCTCAAATCATTGATGGTGTCTCTATTGAAGATGACAAAAGATTTATGTTACATTATAACTTTCCACAATACTCTGTTGGTTCAACTGGTAGATACACAAGTCCAGGACGTAGAGAAATCGGTCATGGTGCTTTAGGAGAAAGAGCATTATCACAAGTCATTCCTTCAGAAGATGAATTCCCATACACAATCAGAGTTGTTTCTGAAATCTTAGAATCTAACGGTTCTTCATCTCAAGCAACAATCTGTGCAGGTTCATTAGCACTTCAAGCAGCTGGTGTTCCAATTAAAGCTCCAGTAGCTGGTATTGCAATGGGTCTTATCATGGATGGAGATGATTACACAGTATTAACTGACATCCAAGGTTTAGAAGATCACTTCGGTGACATGGACTTCAAAGTAGCTGGTACTGAAAAAGGAATCTGTTCATTACAAATGGATATCAAAATTGAAGGTATCACAAAAGAAATCTTTGAAGAATCATTGGCACAAGCTAAAGTAGCTAGATTACAAATCTTAGATAACATGAACACTGCTATTAAAGAGCCAAGAAAAGAGTTATCTAAATACGCTCCTAAGGTTAAATTAATGTTAGTTAACCCTGATAAAATTAGAGATATCATCGGTTCAGGTGGTAAAACGATTCAAGGTATCATTGAAAAATGTAATGACGTTAAAATCGATATTGAACAAGATGGAAGAATTACTGTTATGCATGAAGATTCATACTTCATTAATAAAGCTTTAGGATTAATCGAAGATATTATCAGAGAAGTTGAAGTTGGAACTGTTTATTCAGGAATTGTAAGAAGAATCGAAAAATTCGGATGCTTCGTTGAATTATGGCCTGGACAAGATGGTTTAGTACATATCTCTAAATTAGATACAAAACGTGTAGAAAAAGTTGAAGACATCGTTAAAATTGGTGATGTCATTCAAGTAAAAGCGATTGGTATCGATGACAGAGGTAGAGTAGACCTTTCAAGAAAAGCAGTATTAAATGACATCAAAAAAGATGATAAAAAATCAGATAAAAAAGAAGTAAAAGAAGAAAAATAATAATTTAATGGTTATTGGGTAATCGAGCGCTTAGGCGTTAGGAAAGTCCATGCTAGCACAGGCTGCGATGCCTGTAGTGATTGTGCTAAACGAAAAAATAAGTTTAGGCACCTGTAAAAGGTGACGGCGAAGAAATAGATGTTAAAGGCTAGAGTATTCTTAACGTGCCGCAGTGACGATGCATATAAAATATATATGAGTGAAACGGGTAAACCCCTCAAGCTAGAAACCCAAAATATGGTAGGGGCACGGTCAATTGAGAACTGAATCAAAAGACTGGCAACTTCGGTTGCAGATAAATGATTACCGGCCGCAAGGCTACAGAACATGGCTTATAGATAACCTAAATTTTAAAAGCATATGTTTCATATGCTTTTTTCTTTAAAAGAGGTGAGTTTGATGAAATCAAAACAACAAAAAATTAGAAACTTCTCAATCATTGCCCATATTGATCATGGTAAATCAACGCTTGCAGATCGTATTTTAGAAATGACTAATTCAGTATCTAAAAGAGAAATGAAAGCCCAAATCCTTGATTCTATGGAATTAGAAAGAGAACGTGGAATTACAATAAAACTTAACTCAGTTGAGCTTAGCTATACTGCTAGAGACGGGGAAGTTTACATCTTCCATTTAATTGATACTCCAGGTCATGTAGACTTTACATATGAAGTGTCACGTTCATTAGCTGCTTGTGAAGGTGCGATATTAGTCGTAGACGCAACTCAAGGGATAGAAGCTCAAACTTTAGCTAATGTGTATTTAGCTTTAGATAATAACCTAGAAATAATTCCAGTAATAAATAAAATAGACTTAGATAGCGCTGATGTTGATATGGTTAAACATGATTTAGAAAACACTATTGGTTTAGACCCTAATGATTGCATCTTAGCTTCAGCTAAGACTGGATTAGGTGTAGAAGAAATCTTAGAAGCTATCGTTGAAAGAATACCAGCACCTGAAGGTAATCCAAATGAACCTTTAGAAGCTTTAATCTTCGATTCATTCTTTGATCCTTATAGAGGAGTCATTCCACTAATAAGAGTCGTTAATGGTGAAATCAAAAAAGGCGATAAAATTAAAATGATGGCTACTCATTCAGTTCATGAAGTTGTAGACTTAGGTGTATACCTTCCTAAGGAAAAATCAAAAGATAAACTATCAACTGGTGATGTTGGTTGGATATCTGCGACTATTAGATCGATTGAGGATGTACATGTTGGAGATACAGTAACTACAGTAAGTAATCCAGCAAATAAACCACTTCCAGGATATAGATTATTAACACCTATGGTTTATTCAGGAGTTTATCCAGTAGACGCTGATGACTATCAAGACTTAAAAGATTCAATTGAGAAAATGAAACTAAGCGACGCTTCTTTAATCTTTGAACCTGAAACTTCATTAGCTTTAGGATTTGGATTTAGAGTAGGATTCTTAGGAATGTTACATATGGAAATCTTCCAAGAAAGATTAGAACGTGAGTTTAATCAAAACTTAATTACTACAGCTCCATCAGTTAACTATTTAGTTCACTTAACAAATGGTGATGTAGTTGAAGTTGATAATCCAGCTAATATGCCTAAAATCCAATTAGTATCTTATATTGAAGAACCATACGTTCTAGCTACTATTTTAACTCCTAACACTTATGTAGGTAATATCATGGAGTTATGTCAGTATAAAAGAGGTGTTTTTAAAGACATGAAATACATCTCTGATATTCGAGTTGAAATCATGTATGAGCTACCATTATCAGAAATCATCTTTGATTTCTTTAATAGGTTAAAATCAACGACTAAAGGATATGCATCTTTTGATTATCATGTCATTGATCACAGAAGAAGTGATCTTCAAAAAATTGATATCTTGTTGAATGGAGAACCAGTGGATGCTCTTGCATTCTTAGTTCATAAAGATTTCGCTAGAGATAGAGGATTAAAAATCTGTCAGAAATTAAAAACGATAATTCCTAGACAGTTATTTGAAATCCCAGTCCAAGCTGCAGTTGGTTCAAAAATATTAGCGAGAACGAATATTAAAGCTTTAAGAAAAGATGTATTGGCAAAATGTTACGGCGGAGATGTATCTAGAAAGAAAAAACTACTTGAAAAACAAAAACGAGGTAAAAAACGTATGAAATCAGTAGGATCAGTTGAAATACCTCAAGAAGCCTTTATGTCAGTATTACAATTAGATAGTGATTAAGATTAGTTGAAAGACTAATCTTTTTTAATAAGATATATTGTTTTGATGATTTGTATATGATGAAAGTAATGAGTCTCTTCATATTAGGTTATTAGAAAAATTACATGATTATGATAATACATTAGATTATGCAAATCAGAATGATACAATAAACTCTATATTGGAGAGGTATGTAGCCATTCTTGAACAATTAGAAGATGAGTAAGTTATATAAATAAAGTCGGTGATTTTTAATCACCGACTGTTTTATTTAATACTTCTCTAATAAACACATCTGTCATTGCAGGATCAAATTGCTTTCCTCTTTCTTTTTTTAGCTCTTTAATTGCTTCTTCAAAAGTTAGTTTTTCTTTATAATCTCTTTGATTAGTCATTGCATCAAAAGCATCACATATTGAGATGATTCTTGCTTCAACAGAAATTTCATCACCCTTTAATCCGCTAGGATAACCAAATCCATCCCATCTTTCATGATGGTGGAGCACATGAGTCGCTAGTAAATCCATTCCACTTAGAGATTTAATAATTTTATATCCTTTCTCAGAATGAGACTTAACTAAATCATACTCTTCATCAGTCAATTTACCTTTTTTATTGAGTAGTTCATCAGATAAACCTAGTTTTCCTATATCATGAACTCTTGCGATCATTGAGATGTCATTAATCTTTTTAGGAGATAAATCTAATGCTATCGCAAGTTTTCTTGAATACTTTGATACCGACGTTGAATGTTCTTCTGCAATGTGTTCTCTATCATATAAAGTATTGAGCAAACTATCAATAATTTTATTACTAAATGACAATGAACTTGATATTTTATTCATGTACATATCATCTTCAGCTTTTGTAAGAACTTCGTCAAAAGTTTCTGATTGTGACGTTTTAACACTTATACCATAAGCAACAGATAATGTTATATTACCTACTTTTTCTAAATTGAATTTCTCTAGTACATTTTGTATATCATACTCAGCCATTTCCTTTGATGTGTTAGGACACATCACAGCGAATTCATCTCCACCGATTCTTGCAACAAAGCAAGAATCATTCTTTTTATTATTATCTAGAATAGTGGATACTTTTCGTAACACTCTATTTCCTGCTTTGTGACCAAAGCTATCGTTGATAATTTTTAACCCATTTATATCTAATAGAATACATGCTAAAGGATAATTTTTTTCTGTATCTAGTACTTTTCTTTGTTCTACGAAATACCTTCTATTATATAATCCTGTCAAATGATCATGATAACTTGTATATCTTAATTTTTCTTGTTCAGTTTTAACATTTGTAATATCATTGATGACACCATATACTTTATCAGGTTTTCCATCATTATACTTTAAAGTTGCGACTGAATTAACATCACGATGTCTGTTGTTTCCTACATTAATTCTAAAAAAAACATCGTAAGGTACACCACGTTCAATCAAACTAAGGAGAGCAAAATCTAATCGACTTCTGTCTTTTTTATCGACAATACTTTGAACAGTTTTAAGTGGGATTGTATTATTTTCAGTAATATCGAGGTTATAAATTTTAAATGCTTCATCTGAAGCCCATAAAACCCTTGTATTCAAATCTAATTCCCAAGAACCCACATGTCCTATACTTTGTGATCTTTGAAGTCTTCTTAAGTTTTGTGCATTTTCGTCTTTAAGTTTTCTTTGAAGTTCATTGTCTTTTATGATTGACTCATATAGAACATTATATGGTTGAATTAAATTAACATCAAAAATATTATAAAGCAATAGTAAGAATGTTAAATGTCTTAGTGTCAAGCTAATATATATCATAACGCCTATACTTGTATAATGATTAAACATAAGAATCTCAGAAATAAATAGTCCAATAATCCCAAAAAAGAAAAGCTTATGATCAGGATTTGATTTGACTTCTTTACTTAATAACCAAAAAAACATAGTAAGTATATATATAAAAATTCCAAATATTTGAGAAATAATACCATAGGTTGTTGTCTGATTATTTTCAAGAGTTGCTGGAAATATATCATAATATGTTAAAAAGAACAAGACAACTGAAAATAATGTGACAACCACAACGTGGTTAATTGTAGACAATATTTTCTTTTCATCTAAAATTGTGAACATGAATCCAAAAGCCAACAGAATGTTACCCACAATCCATATATTGAATGAGAATGTTTCACTCGTATTCATAAATAAATCAACATTCTTACTAGATAATATATGCAATAATAAGAAAATTGTATATACAAAAACATACGGTGATAATTTAGACATGATATTATCTTTCATTCTAAATGATGTAAATAAACCGACAATAGAAAAAATAACACAAACAATAATAATCGATAATTCAACTAGCGTCACAAAAACCGGTAGATTTATAATCGATACCGATAAATAGATAGGGATGATAATCATACCGAAAACTATGAATGATTTTTTAATAATAGATTTATTAAAGAATACTTTTTCTTGCATAACAGCTCCTACATATAAATTAATTTCATTATACATCAACATACTTAATATTTCTATACCCTAATTAATATTTTAATATAATATATATCTATTATTTTACAAGTAAATATGTTAACATAATACTGGTGATATTTATGATAAAAGGTCTCTATATTCATATACCATTTTGTGAACAAATCTGTTCTTACTGTGATTTTTCAAAGGAAGTTGCTAAATCCAAAAAAATCAATGAGTATATGAATGTTTTAACTAAAGAATTGACATACTACAAACCAAAGTATCTAAATTTAGAAACGATCTATATTGGTGGAGGAACACCTACGAGTATAGATATCAATTTACTAGATAATTTCTTAATGAATCTAAATGAATTTATAAATATGGAAAACATCAAAGAATTCACTATAGAAGCTAATCCAACAAATATCACGGATGAACTCATTAAAGTTTTATTAAAAAACAATGTTTCTAGAATAAGTATCGGTGTTCAAACAATTAATTCAGAATTATTAAAACTCTTAAATAGAAATCATCAAATTGAAGATGTTATAAAAGCTATTAATATATTAAGAAAGCATAACTTCAATAACATAAACCTAGACTTCATTTATGGAATACCTAATCAAACAGAAGAAATGGTTCTAAATGATTTAGCTTTTATTGAAAAATACAAACCTAATCACATATCATACTATTCTTTAATCTTAGAAGAAAAAACCGTTTTAGATTATCAAATATCTAAAGGAATGATTCAGCCTTTAAATGATGATTTAATCGCTGATTACAGTAGTCTTGTTAAATCTAAGTTAAAAGAATTAAATTATCATCATTATGAGATAAGCAACTACTCAATAAAAGATTATGAATCACTTCATAATTTACTATATTGGGATTTATCTGAATATATAGGAATAGGATTAAATGCATCTAGTCAATATGAAAATAAAAGAATAATTAATCAAAGAAGTATCACTAAGTATTTAGAAAACCCTTATATAACAAAAGAAGAAGCGTTTAATCCTAGATTTGAGTTTATCTTAATGGGATTAAGAAAAACAAAAGGAATAAATATTATAGAATATAAACAAAGATTCAATATAGACATCTTTGAAATATATCCAGTATTAAAAGAACATATAAATAATAACTTATTGGAACTCAATGGTGAATATTTATCATTTACAGAGCAAGGTATGGATGTATCTAATCAAGTTTATATTGATTTAATCTAGGAGGTAATATGTTAACAGCTAATTTAAAAGAATATATATACTACCTTAAAATCACAAAAGGTTTATCTAAAAATACGATTGAATCTTATGAAAGAGATATCTTAGAATATATTGCTTTTATAGAGAAAAACTATTCTTTAAAAAGGTTTGATCAAGTGACTAAACAACACGTTGATAATTTTGTTAAATCACTATCTAGAAAGAAAGCAAGTCCTAAATCAATCACTAGAAAAATATCTTCTATTCATAGTTTTCATAAATACTTATTAGAAGAAAAACTAGTTGATTTAGACGTTGTCCAAAAAGTTAAAAAACCTAAGACAGCTAAGACTTTACCAGTAGTCTTAAATATGGAAGAAACAGATCATTTTATTGAAGCTTCACTTGGCAAAGGCAAACCGCTTGATTTACGTAATAAGGCTATGGTAGAATTAGCTTATGGATCAGGTCTTAGAGTTTCTGAACTTCTAGATATAGAACTATCAGATTTACACTTAAATATGAATTTAATAAACGTTACTGGAAAAGGTAATAAAGAAAGAATCGTACCTTTAGGTGAAGAGTCAATTGACGCTTTAAGAGAATATATAATTAATGGAAGACCTAAATTAAATCCTAAGAATTCTGAAGTATTATTTATAAATAAGTTAGGTAATAAACTATCAAGAATTGGTTTTTATAAAGTGATAAAAACCATAGCTCAAAAAGCCAACATTGATAAAGAAATGTCACCTCACACATTAAGACATTCATTCGCTACTCATTTATTAGAAAACGGAGCTTCTCTAAGAAGTGTTCAAGAGTTATTAGGTCATGAAGATATCATGACTACAGAAATATATACACATGTAACAAAACAAAGAATAAGTGAAACTTATATAGAAAATCATCCACGAGCAAAAGGAAAGAAGGAATAATATGGATTATAAAAGAGTATTTTTTATCGTCATTGATTCTGTAGGTGTTGGAGAATTACCAGACGCAGATCAATTTGGAGATGTAGGTTCAAACACAATTGGAAACCTAGCTAAAGCTACAGGTGGAGTTAAATTACCTGTATTAGAATCATTTGGTTATGGAAACTTAACTGATATCTTGGGTGTTAAACAAGTCAATAACCCTAAAGCTTATACATTAAAAATGGCAGAAGTATCAAGTGGTAAAGATACGATGACTGGTCACTGGGAAATAATGGGGATTAAAACATCTGTACCTTTCCAAACATTTACAGATACAGGATTTCCAAAAGAGTTAATCGATGAAATCGAAAAAGCTACTGGACGTAAAGTAGTTGGTAATAAATCAGCTTCAGGTACTGAAATCTTAAAAGAACTAGGACCTCATCAAATGGAAACTGGTGATTTAATTGTTTATACATCAGCTGACTCAGTATTACAAATTGCTGCACATGAAGAAATCATACCATTAGAAGAACTATATGATATCTGCCATAAAGTAAGAGAGATGACTCTAGTAGAGAAATGGAAAGTTGGACGTATTATCGCAAGACCATATGTAGGAAATCCTAAAGATGGTTTTGAAAGAACTCCTAATCGCCATGACTATGCATTATCACCATCTGGTGAAACAGTATTAGATATTTTAAAAGCTGATGGTAAAGATGTAATCAGTGTAGGTAAAATCTCTGATATCTTTAATAAATCAGGGATTACAGATCATCACTCAATTAAATCAAACCATCATGGTATGGAAGTAACGACTTCATTAACAAAACAAGACTTCAACGGGTTATGCTTTGTTAACTTAGTAGACTTCGATGCTAAATACGGTCATAGAAGAAACCCTGAAGGTTATAAAATGGCTATGGAAGAGTTTGATCAAGACTTAAAAATATTAATAGATAGTTTGAATGATGATGACTTATTAATGATTACAGCTGACCATGGTAATGACCCAACTATGCCAGGTACTGACCACACTAGAGAATACGTTCCATTATTTATCTATAATAAAAATTTAAAAGGTGGAATGTTGCCAATATCTGAAACTTTCGCAGATGCTGGAACTACAGTCGCTGATGTATTTGGATTAATTGGAACGGGTTTAGGAAAAAGCTTACTAAATCAGTTAAAATAAACCTTGTTAATTAGATAAAGATTTGTTATAATTTTTTTAATTAAATATGCGTATAAAACTTGAATAAGGCAAGTAGTTTCTACCTTAGACCGTAAAACTAAGACTACGCAATTAAACCAAATGGTTTTTTTGCGTGCAAAAAATCCATTTTTTTTAATATAAGGAGGGCAAAATTATGAAAAAAGGATTAACATTTGATGACATTTTAATCTTACCTGGTGAATCAATGGTTGTTCCTAGTGAAGTATCTTTAAAAACAAAACTTCTTGAAGGAATAAACCTAAACATTCCAATTGTTTCGGCTGCGATGGATACCGTAACTGAAGCTAAACTAGCTATCGCGATAGCTAGACAAGGTGGTATTGGTTTTATCCATAAAAACATGTCAATTGAATCTCAAGCTAAACAAATTGATATGGTTAAAAGAAATGAATCAGGAATGATAAAAGATCCAATCACTCTAAATAAAGATAATACTTTAAGTGATGCTGAACACATCATGTCTAGTTACAAAATATCAGGTATTCCAATCGTTGATGAATCGGGTAAACTTGAAGGTATTGTGACTAATAGAGATTTAAGGTATCGATTACTTGATGATACTCCAATTCATACAGTCATGACTAAAGATAACTTAATAACTGCTAATATAAACACTACTTTAGAAGAAGCTAAAGTAATATTAAGAGATCATCGTTTAGAAAAACTACTTATAGTAGATAAAGATAATTGTTTAAGAGGTTTAATTACTTCTAAAGATATTGATAATATTTTAGATTATCCAAACGCTGCTAAAGACTCACATGGTAGATTGTTATGTGGCGCTGCAGTAGGAGCTTCTAATGATGTGTTAGAAAGAGTTAATGCTTTAGTAGAAGCCGGTGTTGATGTTATTACAGTAGATTCAGCACATGGACATTCTATTGGTGTAATAAACACAGTTAAGAATATTAAAAAGAAATATCCTAATTTAAAATTAATCGCAGGTAATATTGTTACTAAAGAAGCAGCTATTGCATTAAAAGATGCAGGAGCTGATTGTGTTAAAGTAGGGGTAGGGCCAGGAAGTATTTGTACTACAAGAGTCGTAGCTGGTGTAGGATGCCCTCAAATAACAGCTATCCAAGACTGTGTCCAAGCTTTAAAAGGAACTAAAGTGACTGTTATAGCTGATGGTGGTATTAAATACTCAGGAGATATTACAAAAGCTTTAGCTGCTGGAGCTAATACAGTAATGCTAGGTTCATTACTAGCTGGTACTAAAGAATCTCCAGGTGAAGAAATAATTTATCAAGGTAGACAATATAAAACCTACGTAGGTATGGGAAGTTTGGCAGCTATGAACAGAGGTTCTAGTGATAGATATTTCCAAAAAGGTACAGGAGAACAAAAGAAACTAGTACCTGAAGGTATTGAAGGTAGAGTTCCTTATAGAGGATTAGTAGAAGATGTTTTATATCAACTATGTGGAGGATTACGTTCTGGTATGGGATATATTGGTGCTAAAACAGTAACTGAATTACCTATAAAAGCACAATTCGTAGAAATCAGTTCAGCTGGTTTAAAAGAAAGTCACCCTCATGACATTTCTATTACTAGAGAAGCACCAAACTATTCAGGTAATCAATAATGGATACGATATTAATAATCGACTACGGTAGTCAATATAATCAATTAATCTCAAGAAGAATAAGAGAACAAAATGTTTATTCAGAGATTATTCCTTACAATCAACCAATCATAACTAAGAACAATGTAGTAGGTATCATCCTTTCAGGCGGACCATCAAGTGTATATGATAAACGTGCACCATATCTAAATAAAGACATATTTAACTATAATGTACCTATATTAGGGATATGTTATGGTATGCAATTATTAATGCAATACTTTGAAGGTAAAGTAGAAGCTTCTAAAAAAAGAGAATATGGTAAATCAACTATAAATATTATAAAAGACTCTAAACTTACAAAAGATATATCTAAAGAATCAGTCGTATGGATGAGTCATTCTGACCACGTAACTGAACTACCAAATGGCTTTGATTTAGTAGCGAAAACTGATAGTTCAATAGCAATAGTAGAAAATCAAAGACAAGATATTTATGCAGTTCAGTTTCACCCTGAAGTGACTCATACAGAAGAAGGACAAACCTTAATTAATAACTTTTTATTTAATATCTGTAATGCAAAACAAAACTGGAACTTAGATAACTTTATCGAAGAAAAAGTTAAAGAAATTAAAAATATCGTTAAAGATGACCAAGTAATTCTAGGTTTATCAGGTGGAGTAGACTCTTCAGTAGCCGCAGCTTTAATACATAAAGCAATTGGTAATCAATTAACTTGTATCTTTGTGGATACTGGTTTACTTAGATTAGATGAAGCTAAAGAGGTAATGGGTGGTTATAATGGTATGCCACATTTAAATATTGTTAAGATAGAAGCTGGTAATGACTTTTTAACTAAATTAAAAGGTGTAACTGACCCTGAAAGAAAAAGAAAGATAATCGGTAAAGAGTTCTTTGAAGTGTTTGAAAACGCTAAAAAAAGCCAATCTAATGCAAAATACTTAGCACAAGGTACAATTTATCCTGATGTTATTGAATCTAAATCTATCCATGGACCATCCGCAACTATTAAGAGTCATCATAATGTAGGTGGAGTTCCTGATTCACATACGTTTGAACTTTTAGAACCATTAAAAGATTTATTTAAAGATGAAGTACGTAAAGTAGGTATATCTTTAGGGTTATCAAAAGATTTAGTATACAGACACCCTTTCCCAGGACCTGGTTTAGGAATAAGAATACTAGGAGAAATCACAAAAGAAAAAGTTGAAATACTTCAACTTGCGGATAATATATTTATTGAAGAACTAAGGAAACATGATTTATATCATAAAGTATCACAAGCTTTTGTAACATTACTTCCTGTAAAAACAGTAGGAGTAATGGGAGATAATAGAACTTATGAATACCTAGCAGCTTTAAGATCAGTTAACACAACTGACTTTATGACAGCTCATATATCAAGACTTCCATATGACTTCTTAGAACTTGTTTCTACAAGAATTATTAATGAAGTAAAAGGTATTAATAGAATGATATATGATATAACATCAAAACCTCCTGGAACAATTGAGTGGGAATAGATTAATTTCTATTCCTTTTTATTTGGAGTCTATTGAAAAGCAAAATAGTTAGCGTTATAATCATGATAGTGCATATTGTGCAAACAATCCTGTAATTGAATAATATGTAAAAAAATATGTCAGAATAACTTAGGTTACTCTGACATTTTCATTATGACTTAATCTAGTAAATAAGTATCTTTTTTACTATCATTAATTAATTTTTTAACTAAATCTTCTTTAGTTTTTTGATATTTAGATCTAGTTGACTTAATGATTTCTTTTACAACTTTATTGTTTTTAGACATCTTAATATAGTCGTTATATGAATCTAATATACTATCAAATGATTTATTTAAGTTTTGATAATATTTTTCATTCTTGTTTTTGGATTGACTATATTCATGTTTAAGATTAGTTACTTCGATTTTTGAGTCTAAATCAATTTGATTCGTTTGAGTTTTATATGTTTTTTCTAATGAATCAATTTCTGTTTGTTTTTGACTTATTGCTTTTGAGTGTTTTTGATTAATTGTGTTTAAGCTATTTTTGATGTTGTTTATAACAGTTTCCTTATCATAATCAAGTTTTTCTAGTTCCTGTTTATATAGCTCTTCGTTTTGTTCAATATTATCAACGTATTGTTCTCGTAAAGTTTCTTTTTCTGCTTCTAAGTCTCTTAATTGAGTTCTATAGATTTCTTCATCTAACTCTTTATTATCCTGGAAGAAGACATCTAAATAGTCTTCCATAAGTTCTTTAGTATTTTCATCCAAATCTTTTTGAGCCTTTTTGATTTTTAGTTGATGTCTTTTATTAATGTTATCTAGATTGTTATAGAATGTAGGTTCTAAAGGATTAACTTGGTCTTCTAGATATGGTTTTAAAGTATTATACTTTTCTTCAGCTGTTTTATATAATATATTCATTTCTTCAACTGTGTTATCTCTAATTGATTGAGCATCTTCTAAAGCTTCATTGAAATGAGTGTCTAAGGCTTCTAACCTTACTTTAGCATCAGCGATGATTTGATCGTTTTCAATTTCTTTTTCAATTTCAAGCAATTGTTTATCATGAACAGTTTTATGTTTAACAAGTTCTTTGTTTAAACCTCTGATATCTTTTTTATCTCCAGTTTCTTTTAGAGTTAGAGAGTTTTTATAAAGTATTGCTTGATAATCATTAGAAATAACTTTTTGTCTATCTCTATATCCTGATAATCTATTTTTAACGATATCTCTGTAATAGGTTCTTTCTTCATCAATAGCTTTAATGATTGATTCGACTCTTAAACGATATTCGTCATTAGCTAAGTTAATCTGTTCAGCTGCGAAACGCATTTGATTAGAAAAAGTAGTTAACACAAATTCGTTATTAATCTTAGTTTCTGCGTTAACTCTATTTGATTGCATGACTAAGAAACGTTTTTCGTTTTCATACATTGTATTGTAATGTAATGCTAGAATATCGTATTCTTTTAAAGCGAGTTTTATTTTAGAAGCTTGACCGGCTACTGTGATTTTATGGTCTTCTTGGTTTCTAATATTAACTTCGAGTATTTTAGTCATCATTGATTGGAATTTACGATTAATATTACTTTCTTTTGTGAGATAGTCTATATGGATATTAATTGCGTTTTCTAATCGCTTTAATTGTAATCTCTCTTTAGCAAAGTCAGCCATTAATAATACTGAATCGTTTTGGTGTTTTGTAAAGTATGTTTGCATATCCTTAACAGTTTCTAATAATTCAATATCTTGGTTTAACATTAATCTTTCTGATTTATAGGCCATTGCGTTTTCTAACTCATTAATCTTTTGTTTTAAGTTAGCAGTTTTAATATCGAAATCAACATTAACTTCGTGTTCTTTGTTTACTTGAGATACGGATAAATAGTTTAACTCATCATTAATGATTTTAGTAGATTGTTCGCCAACAATTTGTGCTAAGAAAGGATCTACTTTTAATAATTCTAAGTAGATTTCATAATAAGCCTCTAAACGATTAACTAGCGAACAAGTATCTAATTGATATTGTAAGTAGAAGTTCTTTTGGTTTTGTAAGAAGTTACTTGTTAGATTATTGGCTTTCTTTTCACAATCTAGTTTAGCTTGTTTGTAGTTAAGTGTATTGTTGTGGTATTTAATGAGCTTTTTAAGATTTTTTAAATTATTTTCTTCAGCTTTAATGATTTCAGATTTTAACTTATTCATTGACTCTTCTGGGTTTAAAAAGAATTTAGTATTTCCAAATAACTTAGAACCAGTTTCTCTTAGTAATTTAGCTAGTGTTTTATTATATAGTTCTAAGTATTGGTCTTTAAGAATTTTTTTGATTTTTAAAGATTGATTATGAGTATGTTCTTTAAATGAGTCTAATTGATTTAGTTTATCCTTTAACATGTTTTGGATTTCTTCAGAAGACGTATCCTCTTCTAAATTAAAGGTTTGATTATTATCAAGATAGTTATTCATTTCATCTTTGTAGAAATCATTAACTGATGATAACTTACTGTTTTTTTCATTAATCAAAGCTAGAATTTGGATATCCATATCATTGATTTTTGTGTCTAGTTTGTCGAATTCATCTAAGATTTCTTTTTGATATTTAGTTAATACAGAATCAAAGTCTTTCACTCTTTCTTCTAGATAGTTATATAGGTTATCATAATCTAGAACATAATTAGTATATTTATCTTTGAATACATCGAAGAAGTTGTATTTAGATTGCATTAATCCTTTATTTAGGTAATCTAAAGAGTCTAATCTATTATTAGCTTGCATATATTCGTAGTCTAAGACATTACGATTCTCTTTGTGAACTAAACCTTCAGTTTCACCAATTACGTCTTGACGGTCAACGATAACTGTTTCTTCATGGTAAAAAACACTATCTTTTAGTTTTGAAGCTTCAAGCTTTAGATTATCTAGTGTTTCTTTGGATTCTGTTAAGTTATTAAGTGTGACTGTTCTGTGACCCATTGCGTGATGCTTTACAGATTCATAAAAATCATTATACATTTTCAGTTCTGTTTCAGACATTTTTTTGACTTTTTCTTCGTAGTGTTTGAAATTGTCAAATTCTTGGGTTACGTCTTTTTTAGACATAATGCCTCCTATTGATTAATGATGCGGTTCTTTCTTTCTTCAGATTGGGCTTTGTTTTTCTTTAGTTCATTTCTAGTTTTTTGGCTTTTTGATATTGTTTCAATATATGTATCATTGGTTGAATCAATGATTCGTTTATTGACTTCATCTAATTCTTGGAATGGTTGGTACATATCTGATGTTTCATCAATGAGCTTATTGTTTTGTAATTGGTTTTCTAAGTAAGTTTCGAAGTTTTCGTTGTATGTATTAGCACTTATAGAAAACTCTTGTAAGAACTCATCTTCTAAAGCTTGGATTTGAGTATAGAGTGTTTCATAGTCATTTGGAAGTTTTTGCTTGATTTCCTCAATCTTAGCCATATAGATAGGACGTTTTGTGTATTTTTCTTTTTCGATTTTAGATAGTTGATTTTTAAGGTTTCTATCTGTTAAAGAAATAATATCGTTTTTCTCTTTATCTAATGAATCATATCTAGATGATTTATCTGTTGGTAAAGTCGTTATTTTTTTATCTAAGACATTGATTGTTTTTTCAGCTTCTAGTAGTTTATCATTATGGATAGTTTTGATATAAGCAACTTCTGATACGTAGGTGTTATCACGTTCAGATTTAATGTTTTCACGGGATTTAATATAGTTATCATATTGTTTTTCCATGAGTGCTTTTTCTTCAGTGAATAGTTTATCCATATACTTAATCATATTGTTTAATTCTTTATTGTTTTTTTGAACTGTTCTACTGAAATTTTTATAAATTTCAGCTTTTAAGTCTTTTGATGTTTTTAATTGGTTTAGATATTTTTTGTTAAAGTCTTCAACTTGTTTTTTGAATGAATCATTGATTTGATTCGCATATTTTTCATAATGATCCATTTGCGATTTTTGATTTTTTTGATGTTTGATTGCATGAAACTGAAGTTTTTCATATTCATCGTTGATCATTTTGATGTTTTTATCAGTTACGTAATCTTGATTATCTAAGAATGCACGATCGCTAGCAGATATCTTATCAAAGATAGTAGTGAGTGTTTGTCTTAGGTGGAATTGATAGTTATCAAGTAGTTTTAAAGTTTTAATGAAATACGTTTCTAGTAAAACTTTAGGTTTTTTCGTTGATTTTTTGTTTAGTTTTTTGAATGTTTCAATATTTTCAAATAAGAACTTTCCTAAGTATTCTTCAAATTGTTTATCTAGGTTGATTATTTGAGATGGAATTTGATATTTATATGCAATAGAAACTACAGTTTTATAACCATAGTTAATTAACGAACAGACTTCTTGTTTATAACCGTTATGTCTTAGGTTATCTGTTCGATAGTTTTTTGATTTTATTACAATTAAATTATTTTTTATAATTCCTGAATATTTCTTAAATATATCATTAATTTGTCTTTTTACAGAACGGATTTCTTCATCATACATAGAAGTAGTAGACAAAGATAAAGTATTTTTCTTTGACTTCGTTTCGTTGACATTTTTGATTAATGATTGTTTTGTATCTTCTAAGGCTTTTAGGTAAGAAGAATCTTCTTGGTTGTTTTTAATGATATCGTTTATTCTTTGAGTGTTTGCTTGATTTAAGTCTACGATTTTTTGAGCATGGTTAACAAACTCGACGAGTTCTTGTGAGTCGAGTTTGTTTTTAGTGTTTTGTTTGTTTATGAATTCAACATATGCATTAGCATAACTATAGTTAGTCATCATAGCATTATGGATGATTTGATTTTTAGCTAATTCTTGTAAGGCGATTTCTTTATCGATTTGTTGGCGATATTTAGCCTTAGCTTCTTCAAGTTTTCTTAAGTGATTTAGTTCTTGAATTTCTAATTCGTTATTAGCGACTTCTAGTAGATATCTTTCATTTTCATCATATTCAACTTTAGCTTGATTGATTGAAAGAACTTCTTTGTTTATATCTAAAAGGTTTGTTGTATAGACTGATTCTATTTGAATAGATTGTTTGTTTTTAGAATGTTGATATAGGGCTATGGTTTGATCTTTTTCTAGTGAAGCTAGATATTTTTGGTAGTCACCATAGATATCTAGATTTTCCATTTTCTTTTTTAGTACAGACATTTCTAAACGACTGGTAGATTCTAAGGTGACGATTTTATTACTTAAGTTATCAATTTTTTGAATATAGTTAGTTAGGTTGTCAGTTATTTGATTAACTTTTACTAATAGACCTAATTTATAGTCTTCAAAAGCTTTTTGAGTGTTTTGGATATATGATTGTTTATTGTTTACAAGTGTTTTGTTGTAAGTTTTAAATTTGTTTAACATTCTAAATAATTCTTCATAAGTTTCACTTAAATAGAATGCAAAATTTGAATATACGTTAACTGAATTTTGAAAGAAAGCAACTGGTACTGAGTATGTGTTTTGGATTTCTTCATAACGTTTAAAAGAATCAATTTTGATTTTTTTGATTTCGTTTTGGTATTTAGTTGTTAGTAAATCAGCCATTGATTGATTTCTTTTTAGTAAATATTCAGACTTCTTTTCAATGATTTCTTTTTGCATGATGTATTTAGCTAATAGTTCTTGATTGTTTTCTTTATCAGCTTTTAAGATTTTTGTATATAGTTTATCTAGTGATTCTTTTAAATCAGATTTAACCAAATGATCATAGTGTTGTGCGTTTTGTTTAACATCTCTAATTTGTTTAACAAAAGCAGCGATGATTGTTTGGTTTAATTCAGAGTGCGGTTTTCTTTTGTCTTTCTTGATTACTCTAAGTTCATTTCTTTGTTTTTCAAATTGAACAGTAGAAGTTTTAAATAACTTCATCATTTCAAGTTTTGAGTTGTTTAGGTTGTTTATTGATGTGTTGATTGTATCATCAAAGAAGTTTTTGTTCTCTAATGATTGATTGTTTAATGTAGCTGATAGACTAGCTAAAGAGTTCTTAGCTTTTTCCATTGTCCATACGAGTTTATTTGAAAGATCCGAATTGAGTTCTTGGTATTCTTGTTTTTTTGATTCAAGTTTTTGGGTTTCTGACTCAATGAATTCTCTATGAAACTTCATTTCATTATCAATTTTAGCGTCGTTTTCATTTGTTAGTTTTACATACGTTTTAAAAGCTTCTTGTTTACGTTCTTCAAATTGATTTAAGATATCTTGGTAAGTTGTATCTTCTGAGGTATAGTTTTTTTCAGTTTTATGAGAATGTAGTTTGACTTCTTCAACTAATGTATTAAACTGTTCTTCAAAGGCTTTGTTTATAGCGTCTTTATTTTCTTTATGAGTACTTTCTATTTCTAAATATTTTTTCGTTAATTTGTTTTCTTCTTCTAAAAACATTTGATCGATTTCATCTAGATAACTTTGGTAGTCATTGTTTGCACGTAAAAGATCTCGTTCTAATTTTTCAGAACGAGTACGATACTCTTTTAAATATTCAGGAAAATCCTTATAAAATTGTAGTAAAATATCGCTTTTTTTCGCCATTTTCTAAAAACCACCTTGTTATATATTAAAATTATATATTATATATAATATTATTTCAACAACACAAGAAAATAATATCTATTTTTTAATAATTTGTTATAATGGTATAGAGGTGTTTTTATGGACGAACGTATTATTAGTAATAACCTATTAATAGACGATGAAGTTGACCAAACGTTAAGACCGAAAAGTTTTAAAGAATACATTGGTCAAAAGTCGGTTAAAGAGATGATAGAAATCAGTGTTAAAGCTGCAAAAAAAAGACAAGAGTCTTTAGACCATGTTTTATTATACGGACCTCCGGGTTTAGGTAAAACTACTTTAGCTCAAGTAATCGCTAATGAACTAGGTGTAAATATAAAAACTATGTCAGGTCCTACAATTGAAAGAACAGGAGATTTAGCTGCTATATTAACAAGTTTAGAACCAGGTGATGTATTGTTTATAGATGAGATACATAGACTACCTAAAATAGTAGAAGAAATACTTTATTCTTCGATGGAAGATTATGTGATTGATATCGTCGTGGGTAAAGACTCTGGAGCTAAATCTATTAGAGTTGATTTAGCACCATTTACTTTGATAGGAGCGACGACTAGATTTGGTGATTTAACTGGTCCATTAAGAGATAGATTTGGGATTATTCATAAGTTAGAATTTTATACTGATAAAGACTTAGAAACAATCTGTCAAAGAACAGCTAGAATCTATGAATGTAACTCTAATCCTGAAGCTATTTTAGAATTAGCTAAAAGATCTAGAGGAACACCTAGAATCGTTAATAGATTATTTAGAAGAGTAAGAGACTTTGCGGATATCTTAGGTGATGGGACGATTACTTTAGATATCACACGAACTGCTTTAGATAAATTAAAGATTGATGAACTAGGATTAGATTCAAAAGATAGAGATTATTTAATAGGAATTATTGATAAATACAAAGGTGGTCCAGTAGGGTTAGAAACGATTGCGACTTCTTTATCAGAAGACGCAAGAACTCTAGAAGATGTTTATGAACCTTATTTAATCCAACAAGGCTTTGTGTCTAGAACTCCAAGAGGTAGAATAGTTACTGAAAAAGCCTATAAACACCTAAATAAAACATACCAAGGAACGTTATTTTAAAATATGAAAACAAGTGATTTTGATTACAATTTACCAGAGGAGTTAATCGCTCAAACTCCACTAAAAATTAGAAGTAATTCTAGACTTTTAGTCATGAATAGAACAAATAAAGATTTAAAACATGATACTTTTAATCATATAGTAGACTATTTAAAAAAAGGTGATGTTTTAGTCTTAAATAATACAAAAGTAATACCAGCTAGATTATACGGAGTAAAAGAAGAAACAAATGCTAATATTGAGATTCTTTTATTAAATCAATTTGGTTTAGACCAATGGGAAGCTTTAGTTAAACCAGCAAAAAGAGTTAAAGTGGGTACGAAAGTATCATTTGGTGAAGGATTATTAAATATAGTCTGTATTGAAGAACTAGATGATGGTATTAGACACTTTAAATTAGAATATGATGGGGTTTTAGAAGATATCCTAGATACACTAGGAGAAATGCCTTTACCACCTTATATTCATGAAAAACTAGAGGATCAATCTAGATATCAAACAGTCTATTCAGTTGTGAATGGTTCAGCTGCCGCACCTACGGCAGGATTGCATTTCACAAAAGAATTATTAAAACAAATTGAAGCCAAAGGTGTCATAGTTGAATATATAACTTTACATGTAGGATTAGGAACATTTAGACCAGTCATGGTTGACGATGTAAATAACCATAAGATGCATTCTGAATATTACTCAATGACACAGTCTACAGCGGATGTTTTAAACAAAGCTAAAGCTGAAAATAGAGATATTATTGCAGTAGGTACTACTAGTGTAAGGACTCTAGAAACTATCATGCAAAAATATGGTACATTTAAACAAGCTTCAGGTGATACAGAGATCTTTATTTATCCGGGTTATAAGTTTTTAGCAGTAGATACATTAATTACAAATTTTCATTTACCTAAATCAACTTTATTAATGTTAGTATCAGCTTTCTCATCTAAAGAAATAATTATGAGTGCTTATAATGAAGCTGTGAAAGAAAAATATAGATTCTTCTCATTTGGAGATTCAATGATTATAAGGAAATAGAAGTTATAATAATATAATAAATAAATCTACATTCGATAATAATGTAGATTTTTTATTTGAATAAATATCAATCATAGTTATTAGATTATTGATTTAATTCACAAAAAATCTTATTTATGAAAAATTATAATAAAATTTTCATAAAATTATTTACTAACCTATTGACATATTAAAAGCTAGTAATATAATTGCTCCTGTGAGTATATGTTCGTAAAGCGGATATACATGAAAATATTATAATCGAGGGAGAACAAATGAGAAAAAGGTTACTTAGTAGTAAAAGCGATGAATTTATTAACGCTTTATGTTTTAGTATGCGAAAAGGTCGTAAGTTTTTAGTTATATTGTTATTAGTTTTTTTATTAGGAAGTAGTATTTTACCATCTAATCCTAATAAGGTTTACGCACTTGAAGATACAATGATTAATGAAACACCTGTAGAAGAAAATATGAAAGAATATATTACTACAGAAGATGAAAACTTTGATGAATCAATGATTGATATTATATCAGAAGTCGTAAGTGAAAGAACAGCTGATTCAAAAACTTTCAAAAGAGTAGATGGATCATATGTTCTAGCACAGTATAATACGAATGTCCATTATAAGAAAAATGGAAAATGGATTGATATTGACAATAGCTTAAGCACTGACAGCAAAAATGACTATTATGAAAATACTGCGAATAGCTTCAAGATAAAATTTCCAAAAACTCTAGATAATAATAAATTAATAAAAATGAGTATGGATAAATACGAAATTGAGTGGTCTATAAAAAATATAGAAAATTCTAAATTAATTGGTGAAGAAAATTCTAAAATTCAAACTAACATTAAAGAGTTAAATGCAATTAATCAGAAGGTAACATACGATAATATTCAAAAAAATGTAAATCTTGAATATATAATCAATAGCAACACTATAAAGGAAAATATTATATTAGAAAAGTATATACCTAATTACAATATTTCTTTTGAGTATAATGTTAAAAATCTAACGCTTGATATTAATAAATACGGCAACTACTCATTCTTTAATGATGAAGGAATAGAAGTACTTGCTTTTGATAATTTATATATGTTTGATTCAATAGGAAATATCAGTAATCAAGTGAAGATAGAAGTTAAAGAAATTGCAAAAAACAAGTATAATGTAAAAATATCACCTAATGAAGAGTTCTTAGCTAATGCTAAATATCCTGTTACAATTGATCCTTCTGTATCATCACTAAGTAATGATATAAATATATATGATACTTATGTATCAAAATTGTCGAGTAATTCAATACTTGACCAGGAAAACCTGATTATGTGTGATGATGGGAATGGATGGTTAGATAGTAATATAGCATATATAAATTTCTCTATTCCTTCTTATTTAAGCAACTTTGATGTAACCTATGCAACACTAAATTTATCCTCAAAGAATATATCATCTAGTGGAACTTTATATTTAAGAGAACTTTACAGTTATACTGATTTGTCTACTGTAAACTGGAATAACAAACCAAATGCTAAATCAGATATTGTTGAATATAGTACAATTTATGCGCTTGATCAAACATATAAATTAGATATAACAAATTCTGTTGATTATTGGAATAAGTTAAACTACATAAACGTTCCTGGATTTGAGTTAAAATCAGACGGAAGCGGTCTAGTCTTTTGTAGTAGTGAAGGAACAATTGAACCAACAATTGAAATTGGTTATATAAATAAAAGTGGTATAAAGGACTTCTGGACTTACAATTCACAAGAAGTAGGATATGCAGGTACAGGGCTTGTATCTGATTTTACGAAACAACTGTATTTTGTAAGAAACGATATTGAATTTCAAACTGATTTACAAACACTAAGTGTAGGGTTCACATATAGTAATGAAATGGCAGAATCACAAACAACTAATGAAGGATATGGTAAAGGTTGGAATGTTAACTATAATATGATTGCTGATTTAGATGAAAGTGATGGGATTGTAGATATAGTTGACAGTTCAGGTAATATAAGATATTTCTACCCTGATTCATGTGATGATAGAATCCCTGCAGCTGATGCAATGAATTCGTATACATGCTATATTTCAGAAGATGGTCCTGGAGATAAATTAGTTTATCATGGCTATGGTTCTAGTAATCCAAAACCAATAACAGAAGTATATATGATATCAAAAGATAGTACAAAATACACTTTTGATAAAACAAATAGTTGTTTAAACTACCAACTCTAGCTAAATAACCATTTAGAAGTCTTAATTACAAGAAATCCAACAAAACCGGAATTGATTGAACAAGTTCAAGACTATGCTGGCAATAAATTAGTTTTTGACTATGGAACTGATAATATTCTTGATAGCATTGTTTTAAAAACAAAAGATGATAATGGAAACTTCACAGAACTAGAGAAAGTTTACTATAGATACGATACTAACAGTGAATACTTGTATAAAGTATATTATTTGAGCGATTATGAAAAAACTGAGAATTTAAACCTTGATATAAGTAATTTGAGTAATGTTGATAAGGTTGTTAAGTATTCTAATGTTACAGGGACACATCAGTTAGAAATAGCATCCGTATGGTATGTTGACAAAACGACTGGTTTAACCTATGAAGGTGAAAAAATTAAATATGATTATTATAGTAATAGTGATGATCGAGTTTATAAGATCTTAAGTTACTATAGAACAAACCTGATGTCAAAAGTTACATATAGTTCAACAAACCTAGAAACAATTATTACTGATCATGCAGGTAATTTTGTTATATATAAATTTGACAGATATGGAAACACAACCAATATTATCGATAATAAAGGGAATGCTATATTTTATGAGTATGTAGATATATTTATTGATGAAGATACATATAAAAGTGATGGTAGTATTAACTATGAATTAAACCATCATGTAAAGAGACAATACTCGTCATTTGAAGGTCAACGATCTGCATTAACAACCAATTATATAACTAATTCATCATTAGAATATATCAATAGTGGTTGGGAAGTAAATGGTGATAATATATTTTCAGTTTATTCAAACTCAAATGTATCTGGAGATATTACAACACTTCTAGACAATGTCTTAGGTCAAAACTCATTGAAACTAAACGGTATTGCAAAACAAAACATAGATTTATCAAGTTTTTTAGATGACTATGTAATAAATGGAAGTATATTTGTGAGTGCTTGGACAAATACTCATACTGCACCAAATATTAATAATGCAAATATGTTTGATGGTAAGGTATATGAAATTAGAGTTAAACAATATGACGAAAATAACAATCTAATAACAAGTGGTGTAAGTCATTTAGAGATTAATCAATCATATGAAAACTGGCAATTCATTCAACATGAAGTTGTCCTTTTGGATGGCTGTGAAAGTATCGATATTGAATTAATTTATGAAGGACTAGGAGAAGTTGTATTTGATGAAGTTAGCTTGTTCTATAAAAATAACTCTATAAGTTATGAGTATGATGATTACGGTAGACCAGTTAAGATTAAAAAAGGTTATGGGACAATATATACTATCACATATAAAGATACTGAAGATGAAATGTCATTGATTCCAGAAACTATTATTGATTCATATGGCAATACAATGTATTATGATTCAGATGGAGGAGTAATTAATAGTATTTCATCAAATAATAATAACATAAAACAAACTCCTACATATAATTACTATACAGGACAAATGGAAGGATTAAGTGTCACTAACAGTAGTGGTACTATTGAATACTTTAGTTCTTCAACTAGTTATGATCATAATTCTCAGTATATTTCATCAAAGGAAGATATTTTTGAGGATGTAACATCATATTATACAGACGAAGTTAATGGGTTATTAGAATATATTACAAATAGTAAAAATGTAGATACTGATTATGAATACAATGAAAATGGTTATTTAAAGAAAGTATCAGTTCATAATTCAGAAACTAATGAAACAAGCTATGTAGAGTATCAATACAATATGTATGACCAACTTACAGATATAATATTAGAAACTGGTTATGGATACTCAATTATCTATGATACTGAAGGTAGAATATCAAGTGTAAAAGTTAATAACAATACATTAATGACTTATGAATATATAACTGAGACATATTCAGGAGATTCTTATTTAACTAATAAGATATTATCGCATGAATATGGGAATGGAGATAAGATTTACTTTGTATATAATTCAGACAATACATTAATAACAGGTATTGATTTTGAAGGTAGTGATGGTATTAGAGAAAGCAGATTTGCTTACTCATATAATGATATGGATCAATTAACTCAATATCAAGATATCACACAAGGTGTAGTTGAAACTTACACTTATGATTTAGATGGAAATTTAATCAAAGTAATGTCAAATCATTCGGGTATAGTTGAATATGAGTACGATGAAAAAGGTAATCTAAGTAATATAGAACATACAGTAAATTCAAGAACTAGTCAAACTGACTATAACTACAATAATTACTCATTACAACAAGGAGATTACTTGAAGTCAATTTACCAAACTGGTAACACAGAAAGCATTAATTATGTATCTGCCGATTATGCTTATGATACAACGACCGAATATCTAGCAGAAATTGAATACAAGGTTGACATCTATGGAACGCTTCACAATGTTTTTAGAGTTAATTACTTATATGATAATTATAAACCTAGAATAAAATATATAAGATATGATATGGCAGATGGTCTTTTAGATGAAAATTATCTATATTCTTATGAGTATGATTCTTTAGGGAATATAATTGAAGAAAAATACTGCTCACAAAGGGATTCTTACTCACAATTCATTGATAGAATAGTGAAAAATTTTACTTATGACGATTTGAATCAATTAATAAGAGAAGACTCAAGAGATTATGAAGAAACTAGTCCTGATACATATACTTCAACTAATTATACAAAATACTATTATTATGACTCTTTAGGGAATATTACGGATATACGTAGCTACAAGTATGGAACAGATGATTACCAATCATATACTATACCAAGTTTTTATCAGTATAGCTATGGTACTAAAGACTGTACTATGTCGTATGATGGCGGTAATTATAGAAGTATCTATTCTACATCATTAAACACAACACCAAACTTTACATTCCATTACATGGATTTAGATACATTTGCATTCGTATCTCACATGTCTACAAATTTAATAAGTAGTACTCTTGATATAAGTGAAGAAGGTTACTACTTCAGTTATTATGAAGCTACTGACTCAACAGGACAATATAAGATAAAATTCAAAATAATTATTAAAGTTGGAAATCCAGTAAATGGATATGTGGATGCTGAAAAACATATCAGCTATAATTATGATACAAATCAGCTAAATGATAATGGTTGGAAGGATCAATTAGATTCATATGTTATAACAGAAGTAGGACAACCAACAAGAACTAGTAATATTGAATACGACCAACAAGGTAATCCAATCAAGATTACTGATTTTAAGTATGACAACGATGATGGAAATGGCTATCAAATCTACAATCATGCTATACTTGAATGGGAAGGTAGAACGTTAACAAAAATAACTATATATAGTTCTTCAAATGAGACAGTAAAAGAAGCACAAATATGTTATACTTATAATGACCAAGGTATTAGGATAAAAAAAGAAATCGATGAAGATGGTGGTTCAATACTTGATAAGAGATATATTTATATCTTAGAAGGTGAAGTCTTAATATCTGAAATCTACTACGAATATAATAGTACTTGGATTGAAGAATATCAAATACTTTATATGTATGAAAATGATGGGTCACTTACAGGATTTACTCTATATGAAAATGGTTATTCAAAAACATATCTATATATGAAAAACATCCAAGGTGATATATCAAAAATAGTAGATATGAACGGAACTGTTCAAGCAGAGTATTTTTATGATGCATATGGAAATGTTACTTATTCAGATAGTACAAGTTCAAATATAGCTAAGAAAAATTCTTTTACTTATAGAAGTTATAAGTATGATGAAGAAATAGATATGTATTATCTAAATAGTAGATATTACAACCCAGAAATTGGTAGATTTATCAACTCTGATGGTATATTAGGTGAAGTGGGAAATCTACAGTCTAATAACATGTATGCATATTGTGCAAACAATCCAGTCATGTATCTAGATCCTAGCGGATATTTTAGTATAAGTAAGTTTATTGAAGGGACCTTAATGGTTGCTACTGCGGTAATGGCTATTGTTATATCGGTCGCTACATTTGGTGCTGCAACCCCTTTAGCGATGACTATTGTTGCAGGTATAACATTGGGGGCTGGTGTACTTACAGGTATAAATGGTTTGGCTACAATAGGTGAGTCAGTAACAGATTATAATGTTATAAGAGATGGATTATTTAATGATGTATTAGGTATGGATGATAGTGCATATTATACTTATGCTACAATTACTACTGCTGTTGCTATAATTGGCTCCATGGCATGTACTATGTATCAAGTAACAACCCCGATTAAAGGTTTTCGATATCATGGTCGTCAAAGTGCTTTAACACATGATTTACATGGCGTTTCTGTTAGAGCGATGAATAATGCAGTTAGAAATCCGTTAAAAATCGTGTATCAGTTTCAAAGAAACACAATAAAATATATTGGTAAGGATGCAGTTGTTGTATTAAATATGATAGGAGAAGTTGTAACAACTTATCCTCTAGCAAGGTCTGCGTGGAGGTTTATATGATTCATATAAAACTTAATATTAAGGAACTAATATTGTTTAAAAAGATTTTTGAAAACGACAAACATCTAGATTGTCTTGATATTATAGGAACAGATATAAAGATTTTAGAAAAAGATACAATAATTATTGAGTATCTAATTGATAAGATTTTAGACTATTTTTTAACTAATGGCCTAGATGACGTATATGATGCAACAGACTTAGGTCTTGAAATAGAAAAACTGAATGAAAAGTTTATCAGAGAGTTACAGATATTAAATGATAGTACTAAACGAATTTAGTTAAATTTGCTACATTCTAGATACATGGCTCCTGTAATGTTCACAGACAGCACCGGATACTTTATATTAGGAGTTATGATTGCATCTATAATCGTTTCTATAGCTTTCGAAGTATATGAAGACTTTCATGAAGATGGTGATTTTGATTTTGGATGGAGGTATTTAGGGGCTGCTGTATCAGGTTTCTTTAATGGATTATCAGGTGGAGTAGCTAGTTTAATGCTGTACAGTTTTATAGGAAGTTCGTTAGATTACTTCATTTCAGGGAATTATAATGCAGATACATTTGGTAGTGATATGTTAAAGACAGCAGGATTTGCTGTTGCTGGTGTTCTAATTGGAAAAGCTCTAAAATTTGGTGCTTCAAAATTAAAAGCAAATAGTCTGTTTAATCTTGATAACAATGTAGCTAATAAAGCATTATCTAATATGGGACTAGGTGTGAAAATAGGATCAAGAGCTGCTAAATCTGGTTTAAGTAAAATTATATACGAGTCAAATAAGTATTTCCTTGGAGAGGTTATAGAGAATGTTGGTAGTAATTCTGTAAACAACGGATTATTATTAGTGTTTGATTAGGTAATAAGATATGAAGAAGAAATATATATATTCCAGGTTCTATGATTTTTGCGTTAATGATGAATATGAGAATCCTGGTAGAGGTGTAACAAAAAGAAAAGAACGTGTTGCTGCAGGGATTTTTGCATATATTCTTTTTGCTGTATATTTAATACTATTTATCATGAATGTTTATAGAAATATTTATTTATTAGGAATTATTTTTATAATATTCATAGGGCTTACTTATGAAACTAAGACAGGAATAATTAGTTATTGTAATTATTATATTATTAAAAAAATTAGATATAAATTAAGTCCTAATATTTTAGAAAAGTTTTGTATTTATCATAATAGAGATGGTAACTATATCAAGATACAAGAAAAGCAACTGTACAGTATAAAATATCATCCATTTAATTGGACTATAATTAAGATATTTTTTAGAGATGAGTACAAAAATAAGTATATGTTTAAAATAAACCTAAAGGGCATCCAGATAAAGGTGTTTTTATCGAAATCATATAAAGACAAGTGTGTCGATATTGTTGAGAAAAAAACAAAAATTCAATGCAAATATGATTTAGGTGACTTAAACAATATTAAAACCACAAAGGAATTTATGATATTTATTAGAGATAAGTATCGAGAGATTAGAGAATCAATCAGTTTTTGAATAAGTAATAACATTGGTTAGCTAAGAATTAATAATTGGATTAGGGTTTATAGCTAACATTTTTAAAACTTCTATATTACATTAATATCTTGATAAATAACAAGGTCTTAAATTATTGTTTATCTTTATATATACCTATGTTAGGCATCGGAAAGCACTAAATTGAGGTGTATTACAAACTAATTGGCAAGATGTAATGGTGCTGGTTGTGAACATTACTCCTGTAATGTATTCAGACATAAGCGGGTATCTACCTGAGTGGATTGCTGATACTGGAAGATTCATTGCAGGTTTGGTTATCGGAGTCGTTTCTTTAGCTGTAACAGTTATCACCTTGAAGTTGTCATTAATTCCAGGTTTAGCAACAGTTCCAATATTTTCATTAAATATGTTTTTCTATGGAGCAGCATTAATGGGATCTGCTTTTGATAAAGATTTGAAGTCTGATATGCAGCTTATAAATTGGAATCCATTTAATAGTGATGAAAATTTAGTTATAAATTCCAAGAATTTCTCATTTTATAAAGGAACATTCGTAACTAAATATGGAGATTTAGACGGAAGAAATGGAAGTGGATTTTCATTTGGAGTAATATTTTTAGAAAAAGATGCATCAGTAAACTTATTAAAACATGAGTATGGACACATTAAACAACAGAGATTCTTAGGTTTGGGACTTTTTTCAGTAATGATAGCCGGTCCATCCTTTATAAGCTATAATTTCACTTCAAAATCTATTAATGATCACATGAATAGATGGTATGAGAGGTGGGCGACTGAATGGGGAAAGAAAGGATTAATATGGTGGTAAAAATGAATACTACTTTATACCTACAAAATTTCTTATCAAAATATTCGAAAAAGATTATCATATTATTTATGATGATAACTTGTTTGATTTTTCTTGTTGGTTGCGATTATGAAGTTAACTTATACAACGAAAATGTAAGAAATGGTTTAGAAATTATAAAAATAGAGTTAGTAGAGTACAATTTAGATTTTGATTATGCTAACAACGAAATGGAAAAATTTGAGGTAAATCATATTGAAGTTATAGATACTTTAAATAACGATTTAATTGATAGTTTTTTAGAGGAATTATCTACTATCGGAGGAATTACAAGTAAACCAAAAAATCCAATTAAGTCTCCATGTGGTATAGGAGTAATATTAACATATGAGGATGAAGGTGTAACAATATTAACAGTTATAGAAGATTGTGATGATTTAATAATGTATATTGGTGATTATGACCAAAATTTAAATTTGGAATATTATGAAAGCTTTATATGGGCAGAGGTTACAGATAGCTTTAAAGATATTATTTCTAATTATTTTGAATATAATATTTAGTAATGTACTTATTGTTTTATTAAAAACTATGTATATTTGGATTATTAGATTATTACAAATATATAAGAAAATAATCATATAATTTGCTTGAATCATCTGCTAAATTAGAAAAACTAAAAAAAGAGGACATAACTCAATTTATCGAAAAATTAGTTATCCTCGAAAAACGCAACAAGCAGAAAAAGCGCATAGTTAAGGTCCATTTTACACTTATTGGACTAGTGTAATACTTATCTCTAACTACATTACTCCTGTAATGTATATTGATCCAAGTGGAGATTTCTTTATTGTTGCTTGTGTTGCTTTGGGGGCTTTAATAGGAGGACTATTATCGTATAAATATGCTAGTGAAGCAGGATATCAAGGTTTTGATCTAATTGCATTTACATTATTGGGAACAGTTATAGGTGCGGGAGCTAACTACCTTATTGGCATTTATCTCCCTGTGTTTTTAGGAACCACTTTCTCTTTTAGTCTACCATCAATTGGATTTAGTGGATCAGCTCTCTTATTCACAACCACTGCAGTAAGTGTTACAGGAGTTCAAATAGCAACTACGATAGGCTCGTTGATTGCTGTTGATTATATTTATCAAGCTTCAAAAAAAAGGGGAGACCAGGCAATAACCGAAGACAGAATGAGCAGTTTAAGAAGGTCATGGAAAAGTTAAAAATAACAGGTAAAGACTTAATAAGAGAAATCCATAATTCTTTGCACAACGAACTAGGAATGGGTTTTTCGGAATTATTAAAATATGTGAAATGGTATTTAGGAATTTAGATGATTATTAGTGAATTTAAAAGAATTATTTGTGAATTATAAACTTAAGACAATAAAAAGAACATTAGATTTAATAATGCTAGGTTTTGAAAACAATGATGGACATTATATTATGTTACATATTCAAACATTTTTTAGAGTTAAGTTTTTTAAAAAAACAATTGCCTGCTCGGATGATATGTATAGGCCGATTAAAGAAAATGAGATTGATGAATTTGACTGGACAGAACCTAACACTTCAGTTTTTGATAAGTCAATAAAAGAAAACACTAATCTAATCTTTGAAAATCAAGTTGTAGATATTGCTTTTATTGATGGTGATATTAAAATTGAACTTTCTAATAATATAAGATTAGAAATTTTGGTTAATACAGTTGAATCAGAGGAAAAATATAGAGTATTTGATAAAGAAAAAACTTACTTTGTATTTTGTTTAGAATGAAATACTACCTATAAATAAATATTAGGATTGTTTTTGATAGGAAGTTTAATATTTTTAATAGTAATAGAAATTAATATACTTAAAAAACTACAAAAAAAGTAGTGTTTTTTTGGGTGTTGACTTGAATATACAAAATAGAAGAGTAAAATTGAACTAAGTGCAAGGAGGGATAATAATGTTAAACAAAATAAAAATACTAATGCTTGTTACAATGTTAGGTTTTGCATTTATATCATGTACAAATGCAATAGATTCACCTTATGATAGAGATGAATCATATACATTTGAAAAATTAAATAGCTTTACAATATCATTAGATGATTCTGAAGAAATTATAGCTACATTTAGTTATGAAGAAAAGCTAGCCATAATTAATAAATCATCAAATTTATTCATATCAAGATTTTTTGACATGAATACTGGTGAATTGTTGAATACAATATCACATAATGAAGAATGGTTCATACCATATGATATGGTGATGTGTAATGATTATATTGTATTTATTGGTAAGGATGCTTATGATGAGAATTTACAATTTCGAGTATATAGTTTCAATGGAATAGAGCTGAGCAGAAATGACTTGCCTATCAAATTCAACCTGTATGAAGAGTCCTTAGAAATATCAAATGATAAGCTACTAATCAACCTTGAAGATAAATCAACTAATTTAGGTCAAACTATGATCTTTGATTTAACTGATTTACACACAAAGATTTATTTGCCAGCTTATGATATAAGTACATTTGTAATGGACACTTCTAAAGAATATGTATATGGTGGTAAAAACACTATAGTAGATGATTTAATTGTAATGTCTTCTATAGATTATGTATTAGATAATAATGGAGTTGGTATTTACTCAGTAGAAGATGGGGAATTACTTTACAACACTAATGAATTTTATGATGGATCATGTTCTGTAATTGGGGCTGATGTTTATAATAACTACGTATCTGTAAAAACAACTTGCAATGGTAATAATCAACTTAATGTGTTTGACATAAATGATAAAAACTCAAATACAAAAATTGATTTTCCTTATGAATTTAATAACTATAAAGTTAAAGCTATTAATCAAGAATATATTGTAATAACAAATGTAAACTATGATGAACAAGCTCCTAAAATTCTATACTCAAAAATAGATAAAAATGATTTAAAGGAAGTTCCTCTACCATCAGAAGAAACGTCTTTATATGGGGCTTCTATTTATATGCTAGAAGAATTCTTAGTTATCTATACTACTGATTATAAAATTTATAATTTTGACTTAAAAGAAGAAGTTTATAGAGATGTAGAGTATTTTGATGGAAATACATATTGTCTAGGATTTATTAATCAATTCTTATTATTTGGTGATGATATATATATTTATGGTTATAACATTATTGAAAATCATGCGAGTGGAAGTTTTGAAGAAGACGATAGTCTATTTGCTTATCACTTAGGTGATAATTTCTATGTCAATATATTTAGAGATAGAATTGATGTATATAATACAATGTTGATAACTTCTCAATAAACAATAAAAAAACCGATTATGACTTAACATAATCGGTTATTTTTTAAATTTGATCTTTAATTGGTTTTACTTTTTTAATCAAGTAAATGAAAGGTGTATCCAATACAGCTACTAATAATTTAATTAAGTAAGTAGATATAAAAATACCTATAGCTGTTTGAAAATCAGTTAATCCTGATAAGATAAATGCGATTGGTACGAAGATTAAAGTATCAATAAACTGAGAAACAATAGTAGAACCATTATTTCTTATCCATAAGTACTTATCGTCTGGAAGTTTAGATTTGATCCATTGGAAGATGTAAACATCAAACATTTGTGATACTAAGAAAGCAGACATACTACCAAGTACTATAAATGGTGCGAATCCAAATATTGTTGATAATGCTTCATGTACTCCATCATCGTATAATTCATTGAATTGTAATACAACTTGCATGATGATAGTAGCTGATACCATAACCACAAAACCTAATAAAACGGCTTTTCTGGCATCTTTTTTACCATATAATTCATTTAAAACATCAGTACCTAAAAATATAGTACCATACATAATATTTCCTAAACTCGCTTCTAAACCGAATAAAGGAACTAATTGGACTACTTGAATATTAGCTAAGATCGTAGACATAACGATCCAAAAGAAAATACCTAGTCTTCCAAAGATTTTGTACATTCCTAAGAATAGTACAAAATTAACAAGTGCGAATAGCACCCAAATTAATTCATTTGGCATATTAAATTTCCTCCTAGTTTTGTTGACGCAGGATGGTTTCGAACTGCGATGCTTTTATATTATATATAACTTGCTAAAAAAAAACAACTATTGTTTGATATAACCTTAAAAAAGTAGTAAAATATTTATGGAAAATTTACGGAGGTAATTATGGAAAGAAAAGTATTAGTAGAAGTGTCTGCTAGACACGTACATTTATCAAAAGAACATTTAGCAATTTTATTTGGAGAAGGATATGAACTAACTCCAAAAAAAGAACTTAGTCAACCAGGACAATACGCAGCTGAAGAAAGAGTAACTGTCGTAGGACCTAAAAGACAATTAGAAAGAGTATCAATCTTAGGACCTGTGAGAAAATCAACACAAGTTGAAATCTCATTAACAGATGCTAGAAGTATAGGAATTACTGCGCCTGTAAGAGAATCAGGAGACACTCAAGGTTCTGCACCTTGTAAATTGGTAGGACCTAAAGGTGAAGTAGAATTAACTGAAGGTGTAATCGCAGCTAAAAGACATATTCATGTAACACCAGAAGACGCTGAAAAATTCGGATTAAAAGATAAAGAAGTAGTTTCAGTTAAAATCGATACTAACGATAGAGACTTAATCTTAGGAGACGTAGTTATTAGAGTAAGAGGTGACTTCGCTACTGCAATGCATATCGACACTGATGAAGGTAACGCAGCTGCTATGTCAGGTGAAGTTTACGGAGTTATTTTATAATAAATGGCTATTAGATATGAATTAATCCATGAAGATAAGGAAACTGGTGCTAGACTAGGAATACTTCATACGCCTCATGGATCTTTTGAAACACCTATATTTATGCCTGTAGGGACTCAAGCTACAGTAAAAACATTAAGTTCTAAAGAAATCAAAGAAGTCAGTGATGGACTTATTTTAGGTAATACATATCATCTTTGGCAACAGCCATCAGATGACATCGTAAAAGCACACGGAGGAATCCGTGGTTTTATGAATTGGGATGGCGCTTTACTAACTGATTCTGGTGGGTTTCAAGTATTTTCATTAGCTGATATTAGAAATATCCGAGAAGAAGGTGTAACATTCAAACATCATACAAACGGTTCTAAGTTATTCTTATCTCCTGAAAAAGCTATTGATATTCAAAATAACTTAGGTGCTGATATCATCATGAGCTTTGATGAATGTCCACCATTCCATTCAAGTTATGATTATATGAAGAACTCAGTCGAAAGAACGATTCGCTGGGCAAAAAGAGGTAAAGACGCACACAAAAACCCTGAAACTCAAGCTTTATTTGGGATTGTTCAAGGTGGACCTCATAAAGACTTAAGAAAGCATTGTATTGAAGAATTAAAGAAAATAGATTTTCCAGGGTATTCCATTGGTGGGTTATCAGTAGGAGAATCTAAAGACGAAATGTATGAAATGTTAGAATATCTAAAAGATGAAATGCCTAAAGATAAACCAAGATACTTAATGGGGGTTGGCTCACCAGATGATCTCATCATGGGTGTTATCAATGGGATAGATATGTTTGACTGTGTATTACCGACACGTATTGCAAGACATGGGTCTGCAATGACGTCTCAAGGAAAAGTGGTCATCAAAAACAAACTCTATGAAAAAGATATGACACCACTTGACCCAGAATGTGATTGCTGGGTATGTAAAAACCACACAAAAAGTTATATCAGACACTTACTTAAGGGAAAAGAAATATTAGGACAAAGATTAGTAACTTATCATAACCTTTATTTTCTAAAAAACCTAATGAATCAAATTAGAACTGCAATAAAAGAAGATAGATTACTTGAATTTAAGCAAGAATTCTTCAAGAAATACTATAAAAAATAATAATTATATATTTTATATATATATTTATTTCTTGTATGTATTGTGATAAAATAGATACTAAGAAATATAAGTGAGGGAAATTATGTTTAACATGAATGAGAATTTTGATCAAAAACCTAAGATTAAAGTGATCGGAATCGGTGGCGGTGGTGGAAGTGCCATTAACCGTATGATTGAGAATGAAGTACGTGGAGTAGAGTTCGTCGCAATGAATACCGATGCTCAAGTTCTAAAATTATCCAAAGCTGATGTTAGAGTTCAACTAGGGAAAACTCTAACAAGAGGACTAGGTGCTGGCGCAAATCCAGATATTGGTAGACAAGCTGCTTTAGAATCAGAAGATGAAATCAGAGATTTAATAGCGGATACTGATATGGTATTTATTACGGCCGGAATGGGTGGTGGAACTGGAACCGGTGCTTCTCCAATCGTTGCGAGAATCGCAAGAGAAATGGGATGCTTAACCATCGGTGTCGTTACGAAACCATTTGGATTTGAAGGAAGAAGACGTGCATCCGTTGCTTTAACAGGACTTGAAGAATTAAAACCTTTCGTCGATACTTTAATCGTTATACCAAATGATAAACTATTCTATATTGTAGATAAAAATACACCATACCTTGATGCATTCAGAGAAGCTGATAATGTATTAAGACAAGGGGTTCAAGGGATAACAGAGATTATCGCTGTACCCGGTGTAGTAAACGTCGATTTCGCTGATGTTAAAACTGTCATGAAAGACAAAGGTACTGCATTAATGGGTATTGGTTTAGCTGATGGTGAAAACCGTGCGCAAGAAGCTGCACGCGCTGCGATTAGATCACCATTACTTGAAACGTCAATCAATGGAGCGACAGACGCAATCGTAAACATTACATCAGGATTTGATGCATCATTATATGAAATCAATGAAATCATTGAAGAAATTCAAAAGTCTTCAACGACAGATATAAATGTTATCTACGGTTCTGCACTAAATTCTGATTTAGGAAATGAGATTATTGTTACAGTAATTGCTACTGGTTTTACAGAAGATCCAATTTTTAAAAAACAACAACCTGAACCAGAAAAAACTGAAGACATAGAACCAGAGCCTGTAAAAGAAGAAAAAATTGAAAAACAACCAAAAAAATCAAGAAACAAGAAACAAAAGAAAACAGCTTCTAAAAAAGAAGAATCAAAAGAAGTGAAAGAAGAAAAAGGATTAAACATTCCTAATTGGTTGAAAAAAGGATTTAAAAAGTAAAGGCTGTGTAACAGCCTTTTTTTTCGAAGAAAGGAGGGAACTCATGAAAGAAAACATCCATTACATTCAAGACATCATTAGTGTATTAGAATCAAACAATACATTATCAAAAAAACGTGAGCTTTTAGAAGAGTATCATGATTATGAAATCGCAAAAGTCTTAACACATTTATCTAAATCTACTAAACGTATTCTTTACGATGTCTTAACTGAAGAAGAATTAGCTGATGCCTTTGAAGAGTTAACTCCAGAAGATGCTTTTGAAATCTTAGAAGAAACCAGCTTAACAGTCATCACTAAAATCTTTAAACGTATGGAAGTTGATGATTTAACAGATATCTTAGTTTTAGTTTCTGATGAGGAAGACTTAAACACATATATTAGTTTAATAGAACCTAAGAAACGAAAGGTTGTAAGAGACCTCTTAAATATGGACTACGACAACGTTGGATTTAGAATGTCTGTTAACTTTATTGAGATTCCAAGAGATATTACAGTAAAAGCAGCGATTAAAGAAGTTGTTAAGAAAGCACCTTCAGTCGAATATATTAATAACATTTATGTGACCGAAAATGACAAATTAGTCGGAGCTTTATCATTAAAAGAGCTCATTAATGCTGGAAACGAATCTTTAAAACCAGTGAGTGATTTAATGTCTGAGAATTTAATTAATGTATCGGTTTTATCTAAAACGGAAGATGCCCTTGTTTTAATGCAAAATTATGACTTCCAGTTACTACCTGTCGTCGATAAATACCAAAAACTTATCGGTATTATATCTTTCGACGATATGATTGATACACTACAACTCGAATCAGAAAAAGACTATTCTAGTTTAGCTGGATTAACTGAAGCGACTATTGATGAATCAGAAACGGTTTTTGACACTATTAAAAAAAGACTCCCATGGTTAATTGTTCTTCTATTTGTCAATCTATTCACAAGTAGTATTATCGCAAGCTATGAATCTGCTTTACTCATTATACCAACGCTATCAGTGTTTATGCCTTTAGTTTTAAATATGGCAGGTAACTCAGGAACACAGAGTTTAGGGGTTGTTATTAGGTTATTCGCTAAAAATCAATTAGATGATAAAATATCAATCTTTAAACACTTATTAAACGAACTACTAACAGGCTTAGTAAACGGATTGATCATAGGTGTTGCAGTATTTATCATGGTTATGTTATTTAATCTGATTAGAGGTGAAGCCATTGCAACAGGGTTAAGGTTTGCTTTTGTGATTGCACTATCGATTAATATAGCACTAATTGTATCTACTATATCAGGTGCGATTATCCCATTAATTATTAATTTATTTAAACAAGACCCTGCAGTCGCAAGTGGACCATTCATTACCACAATCAATGATATCTTATCATTACTGATTTATTTTGGACTAGCAAGTCTTTTAATTATTCAATATATCTAGAAAGGAACCCTATGGAAAACCCAAAAGTTATCTACTTAGAAATAAGAGATTTAATCAAACAAAATCCAGATAACTTAATCGATTTGTTAGAAGAGTATCATTTTTATGATATTTCTCAAGCAGTCACTTTATTAGAGCCTTCAGAAATAAAGGTGTTTTTCAGCTTGATTCCCTTAGATTACCAAGCATCTATATTTGAATATATGGAAGAAGATGATTCCGAAGACTTAATTGAATATTTACCTGATGAGCTATTGGTTAAAATCATCGATAATATGGATATTGATGAAGCTGTCGATTTATTAAAATACTTAGATGATTCAGTCGGGATTAAATTATTAAATAAATTCCCACAGAAGAAACGTAAAGAACTGATTAAAATCATGGCATATAAAGAATCACAAATAGGTGCCTTTATGACGGATAGCTTCTTTACGATTGAGTTACCAATGACAGTGAAAGATACCATGCGTAAAGTAACTGATGAAGCTTATAAAGTTGAATATATATCAATACTTTATGTAACAAAAGAACATAAACTAGTTGGTTATCTAAAACTTAAAGATTTAATTGTAGCGAGAGCCAATGAATCAATTGAAGACATTATGGAAACGCGTTTTCCAGAAGTGTATCCAACAGAAGATAAAGAAAAAGTCTTAACCATAATGAATGAAACCAATGAATCATCGTTACCTATCATTGATACGAATTATCATTTACAAGGGATTATTACCCATGATGATTTAATGGATATTGCTCAATTAGTTGAAGAAGAAGATTACACTAAATTCGCAGCCATCAGTCAAGAAGAAGTTGACTTAGAAGCAGCGAACTTAAAAGCTTCAGTTAAATCAAGATTACCATGGTTAACGATATTATTAGGTTTATCAATGGTAACATCAATTATTTTAAGTCTCTTTCAACGTCAATTAACTGGTTCAGATGGAGCGATTTTGTTAGCTGCTAAACTTGCTGTTTATCTACCATTAATTCAAGGGATGGCAGGGAATACTGGTACACAAAGTTTAGCTGTTATGATTAGATATTTAACTAAGAATGATGACCTAGATAATAAAGATATTAAAAAACACTTATTAAGAGAAATAAAAACAGGATTCTTTAACGGATTAATTATTGGTGTTTTAGTCTTTATTATGATAAACTTAACTACATATATTATAGTAGGTAATATAGTAAATAGAGATTTAATCTATGCGATTGTGGCTTCAATGTCTATATTTATCGCTTTAAATCTTTCAACTATCTTAGGTGCTGTAATCCCATTAATGATGAACAAACTTCATATTGATCCAGCGGTCGCATCAGGACCTTTTATCACAACTGTTTCAGATGTGATTACGATGACTGTTTACTACGCAGTTAGTTTATCAATATTATTACCACTATTTATATAAGGAGACAAAAACAATGGAATTAAACGGAAAACAAAAAGGAAAATTAAACGCATTAGCTTCAAAACATAAAGTCATGTTTCAAGTAGGACATAATGGGTTAACAGATAATGTCATCAAAAACATTCTTGATTACTTAAAAAAATATGAAGTCGGTAGACTTACAGTCTTAAAAACATCACCTGATACGATTCAAGATATTTCTTTAATTTTGGAAGGATTAGAAATTAACGTCGTTGGTAAAATAGGAAAAGTGTTATCTTTATACAAAGAAAACAAAAAGCTAAAGGATAGGATTAAATTATCATGAAAATCTTATTGACTAATGATGATGGATTTAACGCAGAAGGTATCCAAATCTTATATAAGAAATTACAAAAATATGGAGATGTTACATTAGTAGCTCCAAAAAATCACATGTCTGGGATGTCTATGTCTAGACATTTTTGGAATAAAATCCAAGTAGATAAAATTGCCGATGATAAATACGCAGTTGATGGAACTCCAGCTGACGCTGTAGTTATGGCAATGTATGGTTTAAATATAAGACCTGATTTAGTTGTTTCTGGTATTAATAAAGGGTACAATCTATCCACAGATACAACCTATTCAGGAACGATTGGAGCTGCCTTAGAAGCTACAAAAAAAGGAATTCCCGCAATTGCCTTTTCTTCAGACAATAGAGGCTTTTCTAATTCAGAAAAGGATTTTGATTATGTAATGAATTACATATTAAACAATGACTTATTATCAAAACACTACTTACTAAATGTCAACTTTACAAAACAAACGAACAAAAAAACAAATGGTATCATGATCACTGACATGGGAAGACGACCAGAGAGTTATTACTACGATAAAGAAGGAGATTATTATATTTCAAAATTTAGAGTCGTCGATTATCAACCAGAACCAGGAACGGATCTATACGCTATTAGAAACGGATATATCTCGATAACTCCGCTTAAATTTGGATACACAACTGAACAAGGATTAAAGGAACTTAGAAGAAAAACTCAAATTAAGGATTAGAGGCATATATGATAAACTATAAACAAATTGATGATTTAAAAAAATCAATAGATTTAAATAAAGTAGTTGCCACAACTAAATATGTTGGGCCTAATGAAATTAAAGCATTATATGATTTGGGAATAAAAAACATAGGAGAAAACCGAGTTGAAGCTTTTTTGCCAAAATATGAAGAGCTAAAAAACTTAGATATTACATGGCATTTTATTGGGCATTTACAATCAAAAAAAGTAAAAACAATGATCAATAAAATTGATTACTTACATTCTTTAGATAGATTAAGTCTAGCAGATCAAATTCAAAAACATAGAGATCAACCACTCAAATGCTTTATAGAAGTGAATATCTCAAATGAAACATCTAAATATGGACTTAATGTGAGCGATGTATATAGTTTTTGTGAAAAACTGAAAAACTATGATAAAATACATGTAGTAGGTCTTATGGGGATGGCTGAATTGACAAGTGATGAAGTGCGCATAAGACAACAGTTTCAAAAATTAGTAGATTTAAAAAATGACTTAAAATTAGATTACCTATCTATGGGAATGTCTAATGATTATAAAATCGCAAACGACATGGGATCTACACATTTTAGACTTGGTAGAATACTATTTAATTTGGAGGGGTAAATTATGGCGTTGTTTTCAAGGAAAGAAAAAATTCAAGCAACTGATATTCAATTTGATGATTTAAAGTTTTACCGTGTAACTGATTCAGATGGAATTTATGATTACGCTGATGTCATCATGCGTAGAGTACCAATTGTATTAAATTTTAGCGATTGTATCTTACAAGAAGCGAATGAAGTTTTATTATTTTTAACAGGTGTATTATATGCTTGTGATGGTGAAATAGTTAAAATTCAAGACAAAATGTATTTGATGGCTCAAAAATCTGATTTATTAGGACCTACACTAACAAAATTTATAAACGATTACTCAAAGAAATAGGTGAAACACATTGGACATACTAGTATTAATACTTTATAACATGATTCAAGTTTACGTTTTTATAGTATTTATTTACATTTTATTAACGTGGACACCATTAATCAATTCTAAATTTGGAGAGCTCATAGGATCAATTGTAAATCCTTATCTAAACATCTTCAGAGGAAGATTCAGAGTGGGTATGATGGATTTAGGAAGTTTAGTAGGGATTATTTTATTGCAAGTAGTCGCCTACTATTTAGGAACATTAATATAAAAAGAACTTGCAATAAACGTCTGAATTTAGTATAATTTGTACGAATAAAAATCTGAGATAAGGACAAGACTCATTAATTGATATGTATAGAGAACCTGTGGTTGGTGGAAACAGGTCATTAGATTAATTAGTTATCACCTTTGAGTGAATTATTGATACGTAAATAATTCCGTACGCTTGCGTTAAAAGCATAGAGTGCTGATTGATATCAGAACAAAGGTGGTACCGCGATTATTCGTCCTTTTTTTAGGACGATTTTTTTATTTTTTGGGAGGAAATATTATGGAGAAGAAAAATTATAAAGACACATTAAACATGCCAAAAACAGATTTTCCTATGCGTGGAAATCTTGGTAATAAAGAACCATTACGCCAACAATTTTGGAATGAAATGGATCTATATAACGAAGTATTAAAGAAAAATGTTGGAAAGCCAACATACATCTTGCATGATGGACCACCATATGCAAATGGGTCTATCCATGCTGGACATGCATTAAATAAAATCTTAAAAGATTTTGTAATAAGATACAAAAACATGTCAGGATTCCAAGCACCATATGTGCCTGGATGGGATACACATGGTCTACCAATTGAAAATGCATTAACAAAGAAAAAGAAAGTTAACAGAAAAGCTATGGATGTAGCTGATTTTAGAGAGTTATGTGAAAAATACGCTCTAGAACAAGTTTCAAACCAAAGAGAACAATTCAAACGCTTAGGCGTTTTGGGTGAATGGGATAATCCATATATCACGCTAAACAAATCGTTTGAGGCAGCTCAAATTAGAGTGTTTGGTCAAATGGTTGAAAAAGGTTTAATCTATAAAGGTAAGAAACCAGTTTACTGGTCACCATCAAGTGAAACTGCACTAGCAGAAGCAGAAATCGAATATCATGATATTTCTTCACCTTCAATCTATGTAGCAATGCCTGCCGTAGAAACAAAAGGGAAACTTCCTGAAAACACTGAATTTATCATTTGGACAACGACACCTTGGACAATCCCAGCAAACTTAGCTATCGCTGTTGGTCCAAATATTGAATATGTATTAGTAGAAGTCAAAAACCATAAATACCTTTTAGGTAAAGAAAGACTTGAAACATTAACAGAAATGTTTGGATGGGTTGATCCAAAAGTCGTTCAAAACATCTTTGGATGGGAATTAGAGAATATGCAATATAAACATCCATTATATGAAAGAGTATCACCATTAATCCTAGGGGATCATGTAACGACAGAAGATGGAACTGGTTTAGTTCATACTGCACCTGGACACGGGGAAGATGACTTTATCATCGGTCAAAAATATGACTTAGATGTATTCTGTCCTGTAGATGGTAGCGGAAGAATGATGCCTGAAGCTGGAGAACGTTTCGAAGGATTATTCGTTGATGATTGCAATCCAGAAGTAATCAAAGCGTTAGATGAACTAGGTGTATTACTAGCAAGACTTGACATCAATCACTCATACCCACATGATTGGAGAACTAAAAAACCTGTTATCTTTAGAGCAACAAGTCAATGGTTTGCGTCTATTGAAGATATCAAAACTGATATCTTACAAGCTATTCAAACAGTTAAATGGTATCCATCATGGGGAGACTTACGTTTAAGTAATATGATAAAAGACAGAGGATCTTGGTGTATCTCTAGACAAAGAGTTTGGGGTGTTCCAATTCCTGCATTCTATACTGAAAATGATACAGCTATCTTAGACCCAGTTGTCATTAAACATATCGCAAACTTATTTGCGAAAGAAGGGTCAAATGCATGGTTTAAAAAATCAGCTAAAGAACTCCTACCTGAAGGGTACACACATCCTGATTCACCGAATGGTGAATTTAGAAAAGAAACTGACATCATGGATGTTTGGTTCGATTCAGGATCAAGTCACCATGGAGCGATGATTGATATCGGTCAAAAATATCCAGCTGACTTATACCTAGAAGGTAGTGACCAATACCGTGGTTGGTTTAACTCTAGTTTAATTACCGGTGTGGCTACTGAAGGACAATCACCATATAAAACATTAGTATCTCATGGATTCGTTTTAGATGGTAACGGAAGAAAAATGTCTAAATCTGAAGGTAATGTCGTAGACCCTAATAAAATAACAAAACAATTAGGTGCTGATATTTTAAGACTATGGGTATCATCAGTAGACTACTCAGCTGATGTAAGATTAAGCGATAATTTAATCAAACAAGTCGCTGAATCATATCGTAAAATCAGAAACACTATCAAGTTCTTACTAGGAAACTTATTCGATTATAACAACACGACTGATGCAGTTGCTTGGGAAGACTTAGGAGATGTAGATAAATACATCATGGTTAAAACAAACAACTTAGTAAAAGAAGTTATTGGTGCTTACGAAGACTTTAGATTTGATCAAGTATATAGACGTGTTACAAATTTTGTAACATTCGTATCATCATTCTATCTAGATCCAGCAAAAGATGTGTTATACATTGAAAAAGCTGATTCATTAGAAAGAAGACAAATTCAAACAGTGATTTATAGAGTCTTAGATGCATTGATTAAATTGTTAACACCGATTATTCCTCATACAACTTCAGAAGCTTATTCTTACTTATCTGATCAATCAGTAAAAGATGCTTATCTATTAGATATGCCTGAAATCTTTGAGTATGATACAGACGTAGAAAAGCTATATGATGAATTTATGTCATTAAGAGAAGATGTTTTAAAAGCTTTAGAAAATGCAAGAAATGAGAAAGTAATTGGTAAAAGTTTAAATGCACACGTTGTCTTATATCCAAAAGGTAAAGTCGCTGATTTATTAGAAAAACTAAACGTTAATTTAGCGCAAATCTTTATCGTATCTAAACTAGAAATCTCAAAAGATGGTTTCGGTAAATACAAAGGGACAGACGTTTCAATCGATGTTACAGAAGCTAAAGGACACACATGTGCTCGTTGCTGGCAAGTTGTAGACGAAGTAAATGAAGATGGAATATGTGCTCGTTGTGAGAATGTCATTAAATAATTAATATAAAGCCGACATATCGTCGGCTTTACCTATCTATTTAATTGCAAAATTACGAAAAAAGTAGTATAATCTTAATGTTATTTTGATAAACATTATAGGAGGAAAATATGAAAGAAAATAAATTAATTGACCATACGTATTTAAAAGCGTTTGGAACTAAAAAAGACATTGATAAATTATTAGAAGAAGCAAAAGCATACGATTTTAAATCAGTATGTGTTAACCCTACAAAAGTGAAATACTGTGCAGAAGCTTTAAAAGGTACTGATGTATTAGTATGTACTGTTATTGGTTTCCCTTTAGGAGCTAATACGACAGAAACAAAAGTATTTGAAACATTAAACGCAGTCGCTAACGGTGCAGACGAAATCGATATGGTTATTAATATTGGTGAATTTTTAGATGGAAACTACGAGTTAATTGAAGACGAAATCAATCAAATCGCAAAAGCTGCACAAGGACATACATTAAAAGTTATTATTGAAACATGTTACTTAACAAAAGAACAAATCAAAAAAGCGTCAGAAATCGTTGCTAAAACGAATGCACATTTCATTAAAACATCAACTGGTTTTGGGACTGAAGGAGCTACTTTAGAAAACGTAAAAATTATGAAAGCTAACGTAGGAGATAAAGAAGTTAAAGCTGCAGGTGGAGTTAGATCAAGAGAAGATTTAGCTGCAATGGTAGAAGCAGGAGTTACAAGAATTGGAACTTCTTCAGGTGTTAAACTTATGAACAATGAAGAAGGGACAGGGTATTAATGGAACAACTCCAACAACAAGTCTTTGAAGAAACAGAAAAACTTATTGGTAAATTTTCATTCGCAAAGGTTGTAATCTACACATTAATATCAGCTATCTTAATTGTTGGTTTAATGTTATTACTTGGTTTTCAAGTAGATACATTCATGATTTCTTTTGCATTAGCTGCTAGTTTTATCTATTCATTCTTTAGAGATTACTTTACAACGAGATACTCTAAAAAAATGATGTATTTCTTTTATGATTATATGAAACAAAAGAAACCAAGAATCGACCTATATATTCCACTTCTTCAAAAAACAAGACAAGGGTATTTCTTAAAGAAAGCAAGCCTATACTTTGATGGTGGAGACCTATATTTAGAAGCTTTCAATCAAGTAAAATCAAAAGCAATCCAAGATTCAATCTCTGTTAAACTAGGGAGAGACTTTGGATTAGATAGTTTCAATGTTGATGGTAATCCAGTGACTGTAACATACGAAGCTAGACTTATGGACGGAGAAATCAAATTCTCTGTTGTAAACAATACTGAATTAATTAATTTAATCAGAAAAGCTAAAGGAGAAATTTAAATGAATACACCTCACATTAATCCAGGGAACGAATTCATCGCAAAAACAGTATTAATGCCTGGTGATCCACTAAGAGCTAAATATATTGCAGAAACTTTCTTAGAAGATGTCGTACAAATCAATGAAGTAAGAAATATGTTTGGATTTACAGGAACTTACAAAGGTAGAAAAATTACAGTCATGGGATCTGGTATGGGAATGCCTTCAATCGGTATTTACTCATATGAATTATATAAATTCTTTGGAGTTGAAAACATTATTAGAATTGGTTCATGTGGTGCTTATGCACCTGAGCTTAAACTATATGATACAATCTTAGCTGAATCAGCCTATTCTGAATCTAGCTATGCTCAAGTTCAAGGTGGAGAAACTAATCATACCTTACCAGCAACAAAAGAACTTAATGAACAATTAAAAGCTATCGCAAAGGACTTAGATATAGAATTACATATAGGTAAAATCCACTCATCAGATGTATTTTACAGAGAATCGTTTGATTGGCAAGCTTTTTACGAAAAAGAAAAATGCTTAGGTGTTGAAATGGAATCATTTGCATTATTCCATAATGCAAGAGTCCTAAACAAGAAAGCAGCTTGTTTATTAACAGTCAGTGATTCTTTTGTCACAAAAGAATTAACGACAGCAAAAGAACGACAAACGGCATTTACTAACATGATGAAAATCGCTTTAGAAATGGCTGAATAAAGGGGTCTTACCCCTTTTTTTAAAGGAGAAGTTTAATGGAATTACCAATCAAAAAGACCATCAACGGTATTGATATATATTATATTCAATCTGATAAATACAAAACAGTTACATGGTCATTACTTTTCTTACATGATGATCAAAAGAAATATATTAATGAATATTACTTTTTAAGTAACATCTTAGTTGATGATATGAAGAAATATCCTACAAACGAAAAAAAATATCGTTACCTATCAAGTCTCTATGGTTTAGAGGCTTTTGCAAGTGCTAAAAATGTTGGGAATCATATCGCAAGCCAATTCGTTGTAACATATCCAAATGAAGTTTACATTGACGGTGAAGAAGACCTTTCAGAGAATGCCTTTAAGTTTCTAATTGAAATGGTGACTAATCCGAAACTTAGACTCGGTAATTTCACAAAAAAAGCCTTAAAAAATAATATAGATGAAGCCAATCAATTATTTAAACTTTTAAAATCAGTTAAAGACATGTATGCTTATTATAATTACTCAAATGAGTTTTACTCAGATAAGCAACACCTACAATTTGATTTCCCTATGATCGAAACTATAAATGACGTAACATTAGAATCACTATTTGAGGCATATAAAAACATCTTAACAAAATCAAAAATTCAAATCTTTGTGACTGGTAATATCGATGAATCTAAATTTGATGATATTATCATAAAGAATTTACCAGATGTATTCGTATCTAATGATTTAATGATTACATCTAAATCATTTCCATACGATAAAAACTATCAACCTAAGATAAAAACTGAAGTTGCACACGTGAGTCAAGCAAGAGTCTTCATCGGTTTCTTGACTGATGTATTATTCTTTACTGATGAACATTCTGCAGTTAGTGTATTTAATGATATTTTTGGTGGGTTTGATCAATCTTTACTTTTCACAAAAATCAGAGAAGAGGATAATTTAGTCTACTATATAGATTCAAACTATGCACCAGAAGAACATATGATCACAGTTGGTTTAAGCTGTGAAATTGGTAAAGAACATGAAGTCATAGAAAAAGTAAAATCTATCTTGGAAGACATAAAACAAGGACAATTTACAGACGAGCTATTCACTCAAGCGAAAGATGCTTGTGTCAATGCAATATACTCGATCAATGATTCACAAACAACCTACCTTTTACAACAAATTAAAACATATCAACTCTTTAATAGACATTACGATGTTTTACAAAGAGTTAATAGTTATAAAACCGTCACAAAAGAAATGGTTAAGAAAGTAGCGAACACACTCGTATTAGACACAATATATATTAATACACTAGGAGATAATGAATGAAAGAACATCATGCTTTATTAGATGAAGTGACATATATAGAAACCTTAGAATCAGGGTTAAAAGTCGCAATTCATCCAAAACATAGATATCTAAAAAAACTTGTATCACTTCAAGTCAATTTCGGTGGTTTAGACATCGATTATTTTGTTGGTGATGAATTATTTCATATTCCCGAAGGTGTCGCTCATTTTCTAGAACATTCAATATTTTCAAACAATGGTAGAAATTTAGCTGAGGAGTTCGCAAGTAAAGGTGCGAGAATCAACGCATATACATCAAAATCAGTGACTGCATACCAATTTGACACAAGACATAACTTTGATTATTTATTAGATTATTTCTTATCTTCATTTTTAATTCCCGAATTTAAAGAAGAAGATATCGAAAAAGAAAAGAAAATTATTAAACATGAACTCAATATGTCAGAAGATAGTATTCATACAAAAATCTATCAAAATCTAAAAAGACTGATGTATAAAGACAATGCTATTAGAACTGATGTAGGTGGGACTGTACTTGAAGTTATGAAGATAGACAAAGACATACTTACTCAAGTATTTAAACAATTCTATCATCCTAAAAATATGACTCTAATTATTTCAGGTAAAGTCGATGTTGAAAAGACTATGGATATATTAAGAAATTCTGAATTTAATAAAACCAACTGGTCTCGTTTTATACCTGCTAAAAGAGTTACTGATAAGACATACTTAAAAGAACACTTTTACAAAACAAAATCTAAAGAAGTAGAAGAAAATACAATAAGTATAGGATTAAAAATCCCAGATGAAATCTTTGAAAACTATTCAAGAGAATATATCAATATTGGAATCAATTCTTTGATCAATAATATTTTTGGATTAGGATCCAAAAATTATGATTATTTAGATAAACTAGACTTAATGAATATATCATTCTCAGCTAAACCATCTATCGAAAGAGACTTTGGTTTTGTAAATGTCTATATTCAAATAAAGAAATATAAACAATTCCATAAAGAAATCTTAGAAATCCTAGAGAATGTCTCAAAAAAACCTTTAGATGAAGACCTATTTGACATTGATAAAAAAGCAATCTTAGGAAACTTTATTCGATTGTTTGATTCATTACCTAGAACACATGAGTTCGTTTCCAATTGTTTATTAGAAGATGTAGAAATTGATACATATCTAAAAAAAATAATGAAATTAACGCCGAAAGACTTAGAACCTTTAAAACAAATCTTTATAAAAGAGAATATTTATTCTATAATATACTTGAAAGGATCATTATAAGCAATGAAGTTACAATCAGTGACCTTTACAGGGTCAGCAGTAAAAAAAGAACAATTTCCGCAAAACAATCTTCCACAGATTGTTTTTTCTGGTCGTTCTAATGTTGGTAAATCTTCATTTATTAACGCATTACTAAATAGAAGAAACATCGCAAGAGTATCTCAAACTCCTGGTAAGACTAGACTAGTTAACTTCTTTTTAATTAATGAAGATTTTTACTTCGTTGATATCCCTGGTTATGGATATGCAAAAGTCTCTAAGCAACAAATCTTAGACTTTCAAACAATGATAGAATTATATCTTCAATCACGACAAATATCCTTAACAGTCTTATTACTAGATATAAGACGACTTCCTAATGAAGATGATTTATTGATGTACGAATACTTTAAGTCAATGTCTTCAGAAACATTAATTGTATTAACTAAAGCCGATAAGCTATCAAATAATAAAAGAATCAATCAAATTAAAAAGATCAAACAAAGTCTAAATGCGAGAAAAGAAGACTTAATCATCCCAATTTCTTCAACGACTAAATATAACATTGATAAGGTTTGGGAAGCTATAGGAGACAATGTCTTAAGATACTCTGATGAATAAGTTTTATGATATGATAGCTTGTGAATACGACCAATTAGTTGATATGGATGACTATAATAAGGTTTTTCCTTATGGGAGTTATGATGATTTAAGTGATATAGTTTTATCTTACCTATATGACAATCAACACATCGAACCATTTAAAGTATTAGATATAGGCATAGGAACTGGTAAACTCTATGAGAAACTCTTACCATCAAAATACACGTTAACAGGTGTAGATAACTCTGAAAGAATGTTAGAAGTAGCTAAGTTAAAATATAATAAAGCTACTTTTATAAATCATGATATTACTAAAGGGTTACCTAACCAAATAGAAAATGAAAAATATGATTATATAGTAGTAAACTATCTATTCATGCATTTTGATAAAGAGTTCACAATCAATCTTATCAACCAACTAACCAAATATTTAGCACCGTTCGGTAAATTATTTGTTGGTGGTTTATTCTTTTTAGATGATCATAAAATGCAAATCTTTAAAGAAAAAAACAAAGCTTTTTTAGATAATTATCTCCAACTTCATAGTTATCAATCTATCGTTGAAAAGAGTCAAGAATACTATGAAATTAGTTTTATGGAAATAAGTTCTTATACAGGGCTTTTAATAATTGAAAAATACCTAGAAAATTCTTTACATTTTGAAGATTCTTTGGTAAAATACAAACAAAATACAGTGAAGTGGAAGAGTAATCAAACACAGAAGCAAAGAGAATAAACGGTTGGTGTAAGTTTATGTTTTGTCTTGGTGAAGGTAGCCATGGAGTAGTTCTAATGAACCTAAGTAGTTAGAAACGTTGCTCGCGTTAAGAGTTCGAGTGCAAACATTTAATTGTTTGAACAAAGGTGGTACCGCGATTATAATCGTCCTTTTTATAAGGACGATTTTTTTTTTTTATTGTAAATTGTATTTGCAAAAAAAATCAATCTAATTTTAAAACTT
>NPIG01000005.1_pt1 | contig 110137 bp, 102 predicted proteins | sample 8637441 | NCBI WGS metagenome assembly NPIG01 (sample SAMN07420675, study PRJNA396082) | bioreactor metagenome | isolation source: sample BR6 brine-fed electro-methanogenic bioreactor BR | place: Japan: Kochi | collected 2016-06-14
TCATAGATGGTTTCGGTCGTACATCTGTAGACGGGCTTTATGCCTGTGGCGAGGTCACCGGTGGTGTCGACGGAGCAAACAGGGTTGGCGGAAACGCGCTGACGAATATCGTGGTTTTCGGGTACAGGGCCGGCAATATTGCGGCCAAAGAGTGCGAAAAAAGCCTTGGCCCCCTGGATGCAGGCGAGTGGAGGGGCCTTCATGCCATTTCTGAAAAAGGCGAAAGGCCGGGAGTGTTGCGCAAGGAACTGCAGGAAAAGGCCTGGGAGACACTGGGGCCTGTAAGGAGAGGACGACAGATAGAGGAGTTCCTGGGGTACCTGGGGGATTTCGAAAACAGGACGATAGGCGTGGAAACTCCACTGGACCGTCTTTTTGCTCTTGAGATGAAAGGGCTGCACGCAACGGCAAAGGCCGTTGCCGAAGCAGCCCTGAAAAGGGAAGAAAGCCTGGGAACGCATTGGAGAATCGACTGACTCGGGTGCTTTCAGGTGTTTTTGGCGAACAGTCAGTATAACCGTCGTTGTACAAGCCTGCCGATTTTGCTGCGGCCAGCCATTTTCCCGCTGCGCCTGGCGTTTTTTCCAAGAGGTACTGAAGGATCTGCTCCGGTTTTTTCAGGGGATATTTCTGTATGATGACGCGGAAGGTGGCAAGGAAGGAAAAAGAGAGATCGCGAAGAAGACGGAATGAATTACCTGAAATGGTATGATTTATTCGGGAGGCGAAAAAGGCTTTGAACGCAAGACAAATATCGGTTCCGGAAGACTTGAGAAACCTCTTTTGGGACGTGGACATGACGAGTCTCGACCTGCAAAAGCACAAGGCTTTTGTCATAGAGCGGGTTCTAAACATGGGGGATCAGCATGCCGTGGTATGGCTTCGGTCGGTGGTTTCCGAAGAGGAGATTATGGAAGTCGTAAAAACCAGTCGCCGGTTGACCCGCAAGACGGCTCTTTGCTGGAAAAACATCCTCGGACTCTGCGAGGAGGAAATGCGATGTTTTGGGACGTCCTCGATCCAGCCAGGCTCGACCTGCTGAAGAGCCTGGCACGCAAAGTGCCGGTCGGACAGTCGTATCTCGCGGGCGGAACGGCCCTGGCTCTTGTCCTGGGGCACAGGAAATCGGTGGATTTTGCCTGGTTTACGCCTGAATCATTCGACCCTGAAATCTTGTCACGACGACTGGAAAGCTTGGGCCCCGTCAGAATGGCCGAAACGGCGCCGGGTACTTTCATAGGATGGGTGGGCGACACCCAGATAACCTGGCTTCATTTCCCTAACCCCATGATAGAGCCTTTTATCGAGACTCCCGAGGTTCAGGGATTAAAAATCGCGTCCCTGACAGACATCGCCATCACGAAATGGAACGCGCTGGCGAATCGGGGTTCCGTCAAGGATTTTTTCGACCTTTTCATCCTCGACAGGCATGGTGTCACCCTTAAGGACCTGTTTCCCCTTTTGGAAAAGAAATATCCAGGCGCCAGGATAAACACGTACCACATGATAAAAAGCCTCTCCTGGTTTGACGACGCCGAAGCCGAACCCTGGCCGGTGCTCAGAAAACCCATACACTGGGAGGATCTCAAGAACCGGTTTCTCGCGATACAAAGGGAACTTTTTGCGCTGTTGCGGTAGCTTTTGGAAATACGGGCGTCGATCGCAAGGTGCGTTTTTTACTTCAGAAAAATCTTCTCCAGTTCCGCGGCAGAAAGTTGGTACTTCGCCGAAATTCTGCGCTTGTCTCCGGAAAGGCTCGTGGTAATACACTCCCGTGCGTTTACGCAGCTTCTGTTTTCGCCCTTTTTGTAGCCGTTGCAAACGCGTAGCACGTCGGGGGAAATCTCATCGATAAGTGCGATGTGCCCGTCGCCGCTTTTAAGCCGCCCAAGTTCGATCTTGCCGTCCAGGACATGTAGCCCGCGTGCCGCGAACTCTTCGTAAATAACTTGGGCGATTTTTTTGACTAGTTCCTTGACGGTGGATACTTCTTCTTCTGTCATTACTCCGGCTCCCGTCAGCGAATCGAAGGTGATCAGCGTGTCAGTTTTGTCTTTGGTCCATGCCTCGATCACCTGAGGAAGGTCCGCGCAGGGTCTGACGAAGGGGTAGCGGCGCCAGAAGCTCCCCATCGCGCTGTTTCTCCATGTCCACTCCAGGTTCAAAAGGGAAGCGGAACCTTCGAATTCGGGGCCTTGCTCGGGCATGCCGATGGGGGTGGCTGGTTCGACGATCATTACATTGTCCGCGACGGTGTCGATGTAATGGGTCTTTACATCGTGTTTTGCCAGGAGCCTTAAGAAATAGGTGGCAAACTTGCAGGCGACAGAGCCTTTGCCTGGTATCTTTCCCACGACATTGTCGTAGCCGGGGTCGAAAACAGGTTTGCCCTTTTCGTCGAAGTAGCCGGTGGCACGATCGGTGAACACAAAGGCGTATTTTCCCTTGTATTGCCCTGAAGGAATGCGGTAGATATCCTTTGATTTTCCCGATGAAACGAAATTTTCCCTGGTTAGTACGCTTTGAAGTTCCATCTTCAAGCCTCCTTCCAACTTCCCAATATTATCCGAAAAGGGAGCTATTTCAATATACCCTTTCAGGGCGTTCATCAGGAAGTGTTTCCCCTCGTGGGCCGTATGTCATTCGGGATTCTTTGGAAACGTTGCTTTTTACTGTTAGAGTGATAACATAAATTTGAAAAGCAGGGTGGGTTTTGGGAATAAATAAACGTGAGGGAAGGTGATCGGGATGAAAAAGGTGGTTGTCGCTATCGATGGAAGCGAAGTCAGCAAGAGCCTGATCGAATATGCCTTTCATTACGCCGAGAGGGAAAAAGAAGTAGAGCTGATTTTCTTGCACGTAATAGAGTCATGGGAAAACAGACAAATCGAGTACAGGGGACATGTCGCCTACTTGCCGCCGCCCGAGAGCGAAATCAGGCAGCAGTTCAGTGAGATCGTCGAGGAAATACGAAAAAAAACGGGTTCGCTGGTGAGATCCTATTCGGTTGAGGTGAGGGTCGGTATTTCCTATCAGGAGATCGTAGATTTTGCCACGGAACAGAAGGCAAAGCTGATCATGATAGGCCATCGCGGGATAAGCGGGCTCAGGCGATTTATCATAGGCAGTGTCGCGGCAAAAGTTGTAGCGCACACCCCTTGCAGTGTCTACGTGCATATACCGGAGCAGGTGGCCGGCGAAGAGAAGTGAATGCCTGAACAAAAAATAACCCTTTGGTGAGAAAGGCGGGTTATTTACGGGGTTCGTTCATTGGAGGTGCTATTTTAAGGTGAGAAAGCTGGTTTTGTTTGTGGTTGCGGGTTTTGTCTGCTCGATTTTCGCTTCGGCGCAGGCAAAAGCCCTTGTGCTTGAAAGTAGCGCCTTCGGGGACGGAGAAATGATGCCAATGGAGACTGGGTTTCGCAACGGGAATGTGTCTCCCGCCTTGTTTTGGGAAGACATCCATGAAGGCGTAAAAAGCTTCGCTCTCGTCATGGATGACCCCGACGCACACGGGTGGACGCATTGGGTGGTTTATAACATTCCTCCCGGTGTGAAGACACTCCCGGAAAATTTCCCCGCCGTCAGGGAGCTCGCTGACGGGACCATGCAGGGGATTAATGACTTTAAGAAGATTGGCTATGGTGGACCTAGTCCGCCGAGTGGAATACATCGATACGTCTTCCGACTGTTTGCTCTGGATGCAAAGCTTGACCTCGCACCCGGCGCGTCAAAAGCGTCGCTACTTGAGTCCATCAAGGGACACATTCTTGCCCAGACGAGGCTTGTGGGAAGATATGGTCGGTAGAATGTCGTACTTGAGGTTACGTATAATAGATAATTCATTCACCCGCGGAGAGGGTTTAGAATTGAATTGAGTAAATAGCTCCAGGCAGATAAGAGGGTGGTGTTATGTCTAAAAAAGGCAAAGTTTTGTTGGTCATTGCGGGAGTGGTAGTCGTCCTCGCAATTGTGGGGATGAGTATCGATTACGGCACCGGGCTTGTGCGGGACATGGTGTCAAAAACCGTACAGGAAAATCTCGATTCCCAGGTGACGAAAGGGTCGGTCAGCGGGAATCCTATCAAAGGATATACGCTCTCAGATATAGCGATTGCCACTGACGGCGAGGAGGTCCTTTCAGCCGAGCGAATTACCGCCAAGGTGTCGATCCTGGCGTTTTTGACTGGCGGTGCCCCGGTTTCGATGGTCGAGATCGAGGGTTTCAAGTCCGACGTGGATAAGATCAACCGCCTGATCCCGAAGATCAAGCCCGGTGAAGGCGAAGGCGAACTGCCGCTCCAGAAGGTCCGCATCACAGACAGTACCTTCGGTTCGCAATGGGCGACTTTGCAGATACGCAACGTTCTTCTCGCCTTTTCGGATGACGTGATCAAAACCGACCTGGACCTAGTGGTCGACGATCTTCCCGTAAAGGGCGAACTCGACGTTTCCATGGACAAAGAGGCACTGGCGGTAAGGAAAATGGATATAAAAATCGGCGATGGAAGCCTGAGCGGTTCGGGCGGAATCCTCCCGGAACTTTCCATGGAAGTGAAAGCGGCGAATCTGAATATTCCGCAGCTGATCGACTTTTGGCCCAAGGCGGACCCAGCGCTATATAAGGGTACAGTATCGACGGAATTTACCGTCAAGGGGAGCTGGCAGGATCCGGACATTTCGGGAAACGTGGACTACTTGGGGCAATTTCTGGCTGGCATCCCGATTGAAAGGGCAGTGGCTCGATGGAGGTATCACTCTTACAGACTGGACGTGGCCGGTCTGGATATGAGGCTTTTCGGGTTCCCTCTTGCGGGTAGCCTGGCTTTTGTCTTTGATCCGGCTGCTCCCCCCAGGATGCTTGTAGATCTCAAGGGGGCGGCCGCGGACCTGGAGGCTCTGGCCAAGGTATCTAAAAAACTCGAGGGGTTGAGTGGGACCCTGGACAAGTTTTCAGTGCATCTTGAAGGCGATGTTCAGAAACCGCAGGGGCAGATTTCTTTCGCTGCCGGCAAACTGGGATACAAGGGTTACGCTGTAACGGATACGTCAATCGATGCAAGGATCAAGGACGGGAACATAGCTATAACCGGAAAAAGCGTCTTCGAGGGGGCCCCGTTGGCCTTTGGGGGTAATGTGTCGAACTTCATGACAAAGCCGGCCGTGAATATTTCGGGGACGTTGAGGTCTCTGTCGCTCGGGAAGATGGGGACCTTGGTTCCGGCCATCAAGGAGATGAAGGCCTCAGGAAATGTGAACGCGGACTACAAGTTAACAGGCGGATTTCCAGATCTTGTCGTCGCGGGAAAGATGTGGTCCGACAAATTATCGGCAATGGATTACACCTTGACGAATGTTTCAACCTTCTTCGACTACAACATGAAGGCAGACACCCTTTCGTTCTCGGACCTTAAGGCCGGCTTTAACCAGGCTGCTCTTTCAGGAAAGGGGAAGATCTCGAGCCTTGCAACTGACAAGCGGAGTGGGGACATCCAGATTCAAGCCGGCAATCTTGATTCTGCGTTTTTTGCTGCCTTCTATCCTCCGATATCAGAGTACAAATTGAAAGGCAGGATGACCGTCGAGGCCCATGTAAGAGGGGCACTGGCGAACCCAGCGATGACTGTCAGCCTGAGTTCTCCATCGCTTTCGGTTATGGATAGCGTTGGTTTCACCAACTTGAGGGCAGGAACTGAAATAGCCGGCATTACCGCGGGCGTCCCCTCGGAACTGGATCTCGAAATTGCAGCCGATGCGGCCAGCGTTGCCGGAGTGGTGCTCCAGAGTCCGAAAGTCGGGATAAACAAAAAGGACAAGGTCATTGCCATAAAAGAAGGTAAGGCTGTAATGGGCGGCGGGAACCTGGCGGCAAGCGGCACGGTTACCATGGCGGAACCTACGGAAAAGACGTCCCTGGATATCGCCGTGAAAGCTTCCAACGTCAATCTTGAAAAGATCACACAAAAGGGAGGTAAACCTTTGCCGGCGTCAGGCATTGTCACCAGCGATGCCAAGGTTTCGGGGACGCTGGAAAACCCAAAGATTGCAGTCGAGGCCTCAGCGCCGTTTGTCGCCGCTGCCGGGATGACGGTCGACAACGTCAAGGCGAGGATTGCGGGCAACATGGAAAAGCTTTCCATCGAAGAGCTGTCCGGCAAGGTCGGTGAAGGCTCGATCACGGTTACCGGAAACCTGAAGCCTGTCCCGTTCGCAGCAGATCTTGCCGTAAACGGGCAAAATCTGGACATCAAACAATTAACGAGCCGGTTCGAGAAGCTCAAACCCTTCAATATAACCGGAGTCATGGACCTGGTTTTCAACGGTCATTTCGAAAAGGGTAAAAATAGTGGAAACGGTAAGGCTACTTCGCCTAGCGTGCGATTTATGGGCATTAACTTTACGAATATAGTGCTTCCCGTGGAGCTGGTGGACGATAAACTGGTTTCTTCAAACGGGACGGCCAGCCTTTACGGAGGAAAGGTCAAGAACAAGGGTTCGCTGAATTTAGCCAACCTGAGTTTTAATGACGAAGCAGAGATAAGCGGGACCGATGTTGATGCCCTGATGAAAGATGCCTTTGCGCTCAAGGGGAACATTACCGCGAAGGCGGACCTTACCGCCAGGGTTTCCGGTTCCTTCGGCGCCGACGGCATCAAATACAGCGGCAAGGGGCTTTTAAAGACGGGGCAGGGCTCCGTGACAGGGTTCAAAATCGTTGACCTGATCACGGCCGTACACGGCGTGAAGGGGCTCCGGTTCGCTTCGGCTTTTGCTCCTTTCAACCTTGAAACGGGCAGATTGATCCTGAACAAGGACACGTTGATAAAAGCGCCCGAAGGCGACCCGCTTTACAGGCACTTTTCGGCAAACGGTACGGTGGGACCGGAAGACAATCTGAATCTCAACTGCAGCGGCAAGGTAAACGTCAAGGTTGTCAATGCGGTGCTCGGCGGGGCGGCCGGAGGGGCTGCAGGCCTCACGATGACGCAGGGTATCGCCGGGATACTGGAAGGAGCGCTAAAGGGATCCCAGGCCGGAATGCAGGAAGACGATTTCAGGGACATAAGCTTTACCTTGAAAGGTACCTTTGACAAACCTGGTATCTCGAACTTGAAGGTTTCGGCCCCCGAAAAGCAGGTGACCACAACGCAGCCTGCAGAGCAGGAGCTCACTCCGACGGAAAAGCTTAAAGAGCAGCTCCCGGTAAAACAAGAAACGGCTCCCACACAGGAAAAGCCCCAAGAGGAGAATATTGAAGAAAAGATAAAACAGGAAATATTCAAAAAGATCTTTGAATGATTTGCCAAAAGCAATTAGGGTTTTGACGGTTTTCCCTTCTACCAGGCGACGGGCAAAAAGTCCGTCGCCTGCGTTTTGTGAAATGTTACAATTTCCTGAAATATACCGCTGATTTTTGACAAGCGAAAAAGGGAGGCGTCCCATAATGGACTTTGATTTTTTGCACTATCCATACCAGGCGCAGAGGATGGTTACGTTCGCGAAAAAGGGCATGGTTGCTACGTCTCAGCCCTTGGCGGCGCAGGCGGGTCTCACGATGATGCAAAAAGGAGGCAACGCAGTTGACGCAGCCATAGCAACAGCCGCATGCCTTACTGTGGTGGAACCGACTTCCAACGGCATAGGGGGCGATGCCTTTGCCCTGGTATGGAGCAAAGGTAAACTGCATGGTCTTAATTCCAGCGGCCCAGCACCGCTCGGGATTTCGATAGAAAAACTGAACAAAATGGGCTTGAAAGAAATTCCGCCATACGGCCCTATCCCGGTCACGGTACCGGGAATCCCGGCAGCCTGGGCGGAGCTTTCGAAGCGCTTCGGCGTATTGCCCTTCGAGAAGCTTCTTGAGCCTGCCATAGAATACGCGGAATCGGGATATCCCATTTCCCCCGTTTTGGGAAAGCATTGGGAAGAAGCCTTCCGTCGTTACGAAAAGGAACTTGACGGTGAAACTTTTTCGCAATGGTGCAGTGTTTTTGCGCCCGAAGGTAAGGTGCCCGGGATAGGTGAGATATGGAGCTCGCCCGACCATGCGGAAACACTTAAAAAAATAGCAGAATCAACAGGTGAGGCCTTTTACCGCGGATCCCTGGCCGAAAAGATAGACCGGTTTTTCAGGTCTAAAGAAGGTTTTCTCGCGCTGCGAGACCTGGAGGCCTTCAAGCCCGAATGGGTTGAACCGATACACATTAATTACAAGGGCTACGATGTCTGGGAAATCCCGCCCAATGGGCAAGGCCTGGTAGCATTGATGGCTCTTAATATCCTTAAAGGAATCGAACCAGGTCCAAAAGATGACGAAGCCAGTTTCCACAAGCAGATAGAAGCAATCAAACTGGCCTTTGTCGATGGAAAGTCGCATATTACTGAAGCTTCGAAAATGACGGCGAGCGTGGAGGATCTTCTGTCTGAAGAATACGCTTCCGAAAGAAGAAGTTTGATCGGAGAACAGGTAATCGAACCGCGGCCTGGACGTCCAGGATCCGGAGGGACCGTCTATCTGGCTACCGCAGATGGCGAAGGTAACATGGTTTCCTTTATCCAGAGTAACTACATGGGCTTCGGTTCCGGTCTTGTCGTGCCCGGTACAGGTATTGCCTTGCAAAACAGGGGGCACAATTTCTCCATGGATCCGGGCCATCCCAACGCGCTGGAACCGGGCAAACGGACCTATCACACGATAATACCCGGTTTTTTGACGAAAGACGGCAAACCAATCGGCCCTTTTGGCGTAATGGGAGGCTTCATGCAGCCCCAGGGTCACGTGCAGGTGATTGTAAACACTATAGACTACAATCTCAACCCGCAGGCGGCTTTAGATGCCCCGCGGTGGCAGTGGACGGAAGGCAAGACGGTTTTTTTGGAATATGGTATACCTGAGCACATCGTGCAGGCTCTTTCAAGAAGGGGGCACGATATACGGATTGCGGTAAGCAACAAGCAGTTCGGAAGAGGGCAGATAATCTGGCGAGAAGAAAAAACGGGAGTACTATGTGGAGGCACCGAGAAAAGAACCGACGGTGCCGTGGCTGCCTGGTAAGAGCGTAACTAAATGCGGGGCGCGAAATCGTTTGCGCCCCGCAAAGAATTCCTGAACCAGTCAAGTTAATTTCTGTTCCTGCATTGTGGAAAAAAGGTTATATAGTTAGCCCTTGACCTTTATTTGCTTTCGTAAACTGTTTCACCGCCGACAACAGTTAGCAAGGCCTTGATATCCTTTATCTCGCTTTCCGGGCAGTTCATTATGTCCCTGTCTATTTTGACAAAATCGGCCAATTTCCCAACCTCTATGGAACCTTTCTGTTCTTCTTCAAAGGCTCCGTATGCAGCCCATATAGTGCAGGAGCGAAGAGCTTCTTCTCTGGTAAGGCATTCTTCAGGATACCAGCCTCCCTTTGGTTCGCCCTCGCGATCCATTCTTGTTACAGCCGCGTAAAGGTTGTGATATGGGTTTACTAGTTCGACGGGAGCATCGGTTCCATTTGGTATCACACAGCCTGCTTCAATGAATTTGCGCCATGCATAGGCTCCCTTAATCCGATCCGGACCGACTCTATCCTCGGCCATGTTCTTGTCGGAAGTAGCATGGACCGTCTGCATGGATGGAACCACTCCAAGCGTTGCAAACCTCGAAATATCCTCAAGGGCGACGATCTGTGCATGTTCTATGCGGTACCTGTGGTCCGGATGGGGCAGCTCTTTTAGTACCTTTTCGTAAACGTTCAATGCCTGGCGATTGGCGGCGTCACCTATGGCGTGGCTGTTTACCTGAAAGCCGGCAAGTCTGGCTTCTTTAACTATCTGGTAAAGTTCTTCATCCGTCAGTTTCCCATTTCCCAAGTGGCCAGGGCGGTCGCTGTATTCTTCTAACATCCAGGCGCTTCGGGCGCCCAGAGAGCCGTCGAGGGAAAGCTTGATGCTGCGGACGGTCAAACGGTCGCCGAACACTCCTATTTGTGGCCCTTTATCGTAGAATGATCTCAATCCTTCGACCAGTTCTTGCGGTGAAGGCCTTCCCGTTACTCTTGCCATAACATACAGGCGGACCTTCAGGTCCCCTTCCTGGTATAGTTTTTTCAACCGTTGTATGTCTTCGTCGTTTGACCCGGCATCATGGGCAGATGTTATCCCCTGTGAGAAAAGTTCCTCTTGAGCCAGCAAAAGAGCCTTTTCCAGTTGTTTTTCGGTGAAATCCGGCACCTTGGTCGAAACAAGCTGTTGTGCCTGGTCCGTTAGGATTCCTGTTGGTTCCCCGTTTTCATCACGCAGGATTTCTCCTCCTACCGGATCAGGGGTGTTTTTGTCGATTCCGGCAATTTCAAGCGCTTTTGAATTAACCCATGTAGCATGTCCGCAAACGCGTGTCAGGACTACCGGTACATCGGGAGAGACAGCGTCCAGATCCTCTTTAGTCGGAAAAACCGGCGGGTCCCAAACTTCCTGGTTCCAACCGCGGCCCAGGATCCATTCGCCTGGTTCGATCTTCTTGTATTTTTCAGCGACGGCTTCCAGAATTTCCTCCTTGGGTTTCCAAAAAGCGTCTATTTGTAGCAAGCGAGTGCCCAAACTCAGATAGTGAAGGTGCGAATCGATCAACCCCGGGATAACCGTTTGCCCTTTCAGGTCGATTAACTTTGTGTCTTTGCCGGCATATTTCCTGGCTCCTTTGTCGTCGCCCACATAAATAAACCTGTCACCCTTGATTGCCATTGCCGTTGCCTTGCTGAAATCTTTGTCTACCGTGTAAATGTTTCCGTTGATATATACCACGTCTGCTTTGTTCTCTTCAGGATCGAAATACGAGAGGGAATTTCCACCTGCAGCATTTACCTCATTTCCGACAGCAAGAAACAAGGCGGGAAAAAGAAGGATAAATAAAAATTTTTGAACCTTAAGCATTTTATCTGAACCCCCCTGTGTGTTTGTTTTGCATACTAACTGGATAAAACAATAGCTTCTCCAATTCCGAGTGTCAACATTTTTGATATCAAAAAACAACAGGTGTTACAGAGCTATTTGCGCAAGCAATTTAGTCTATATATGTTTTTGCAAGCGTCGTCTTATAAACTTCAACATAAGTTGGTCTTTCTATCAAAGGTATGCCTATTTATTTTTAATAAGAAATGGTGCCGTTTCTGTTGGCAGAGAAAGGGGATAAAGATCTCTGAAATTCAAAAGACATGGCAAAAACCGCCTGAAATGCAAATAGCTACTGATTAAGTGCGCCGTCATCGTTGCATAAAAAAACATGAGTAAAAATCGAAAATTTATGTCAACAGATCGAGGAGGCAGTTTGCTATGAAATCCATACGCGCCAAGATTTTGGTTTTTGTTCTGTCGGTTATAGTTGCGGCTTTCGTTGTGATTGGTGTAATTACATACCTTCAGGTTTCAAAAAATGTGAATGCCGTTACCGTCGATCTGTCGGGGCAAATCAGTGGAGCAATAGCAGGCGAGATTGACGAGGTTATTCATGGACTTATGAACCGGGTTGAATCTGCCGCTTCTACAAATAGGGCAAGGTCGATGGATTGGGAACAAGCCCGAACAGTCCTGCTTGACATGTCACGTTCGGAAGGGGCTTTTGAAAGCGGTATCCTGGCTTGGCCTGACGGTAGGGCTGAGATGACCGATGGAGTATCGACTGATGTTTCCGACAGTAGCTATTTTAAAGCCATATTTGAACAAGGGGCACAATATGCTGTAAGTGAAGCCCTGGTTTCCAGGGCCACTAAAAGACCGGTTTTTGTTATAGCTTTCCCTGTCGTTGATAAGGGTCAAACAGTCGGTTTGATCGGCTATACTGTCTCCATCGACAAAATTGCGGAAATAACAGGAAAATTTAAGCCCCTTGGCCAGGGATACGTCTCTCTTGTCGACAATACCGGAACAATAGTGACTCACCCCAAGGCCAACTATGTCATGAAGCTTAAGTTGTCCGAAGCGGATTCGCAGGGTTTTACCGGATTGTCTACCGTTGGCGCAAATGTTCTTTCGGGCAAAAGCGGTTTTATGGATATCACGGACCCAAACCGCGCGAAGCTGAAAGTTTTTTATGCTCCACTTGAATATGCAAGAGGCTGGAGCGCAATGCTATATATACCGGCAAGTGTTCTGGAAACCATGGCTTCAAAAAGCGTAATTCCCGTGATCATAACTATACTTGCCGCATTGGTCCTTGTCAGTGCCGTTATCTTTTACATAACGTCGAAGACGACCAGACCGCTTTCGGCAATAACAGATTCCGTCGAGCAGTTCGGCGAGGGTAACCTGAACGTGGCTTTTGAAGCCAAAACAGAGGACGAGGTAGGGAGGATAGCTTCAGCCTGCAAGGGTGCGGTGGACAGAATCAAGCAGGTGATTGCCGAAACCTTTAACATAAGTAAAAAGAACAAAGACACATCTGCCAACATGGCTTCTGCTACCAGACAAATTGCTGCTTCATTGCAGAGTATCAATAAGTCCATGGAGGATGTATACGCTTCGGCTGAAAATAATTCGGCGGCCACGGAAGAAGCAAGCGCAAGTATAGAAGAAATTTCAAGCGGAGCGCAATCGTCAGCCCAAAGCGCCACGGAAGCCGCGGAAGCCGCGGATGCTGCCATGAATGCCGTCGAAAAGGCAAATGAGCAGATGGCAAACTGCACCAGTCAGCTTAACGTCGTGCAGAATATGTCAAACGACAGTGTTAAAAAAACAGACTACCTGGTGTCGTCCTTGCATTCCATTACCGACTTCGTCAATGTCATAACAGGGATTGCAGATCAGACCAATCTTCTTGCCTTGAATGCCGCCATCGAGGCGGCGAGGGCGGGAGAAGAAGGGCGTGGATTTGCCGTCGTAGCTGAAGAAGTGCGTAAGCTGGCGGAACAATCCTCGAGGGCCGCTCAGGAAATACGGGGTCTCATGGCCGAATTGGATTCCAATGCGTCTTCCACCGCTTCTACGATAAAAGAGACCGTCGATACGACGATGAAAGTAATACGGGCGGTTGAGGAAACCCAAAAAACCCTGGAAGGCACCACCGCCCAAGTCAACAAGATCAACGAATCCATACAATCGCTGGCTTCTATCGCGCAAGAGCAGTCCGCGTCGACCGAAGAAATGGCTTCAGCCACCAGTCAAATAGCCAAAGATTCTACTCGGATGGTCGAACTCCTGGAGAATATGCGGACGACGCTCGAGGAAATCGAAAAAACGGCGGAATCTATCGCCGGTGACGCAGTCGGTATGGATGAAGGGGCAAAAAGACTTGAGAATGTCCTGTCCTTCTTCAAGTCGTAAAAAGTGCGGAATTCTTGAAAGTGAAGCCTTTTCAGGAAAACATGTTTTATAAACTTTAAACAGCCGAAAAAGCGTATCAAAAGAGGAACGGTGGGGCCAGGGAATATTGGCTTCCACCGTTCCTGTGTTTTGGGGGCAAGCGAGTCTTGGTGATTGTGTTTCGGGCCTGCCGGCCCAGACAATCGATAAGCGCGTTTTTTTGAATACCTGCCACAAGTANNGACTTGTCATCAGATTGATAACCTTTCTTTCCGGTTCACTTAGAAGCCGAGTCGAGACTCAAAGTCGTTGTCACACTGTCACCATGTGTTTAACCACCTTCTGTCTATTAAACTTCATTTTGGAGAAGCTTGTTACCGGGAGGGGTTCCTATGTTCGGCTCCAGAAACCTGCTCATCTTTGTAATTCTTGCCGTCGTGCTAGGTGTTTTCATAGTGGTGGTCAGGGAAAACATGATTTTATCCTCCCTGTTAGTGTTGCTACTTGTGGGGACGATGATGTTACTTTTGTATCGTGTCGGGGCCGATGTCAAGTTACTTGGGGGAAAACTCGAACGGATTGTTAACGGCCAACTGAGCGTGAACATAGGTAGCGCCGGATTGAGATTTTTCAAGGACATAGGCGGTCATTTGAACAAATTTCTGGGCAAGATAAGGAACCTTTTGGCCCGTTTTACGGTTTTATCCGAAAAAACCACCAAGGAATCCAGGGCCATGGAAAGATTGGCGGAAAACCTCAAAACTACCGCAGGCGAGATCGCATCGACAGTCCAGAACATTTCTGAAGCCGTCAATAACCAGGCCGAGTCTACCGCAAAAGTAAAGGAGAACATCGAAAGCTTTTCGAACGGAATGAACCATATCCAGGAAAACGCGCGCAACGTTCTGGAAGCGGCAAATAATTCAGGAAACGTCGTTGATGAAAGTTTTCAGACCCTGCGAGATGTCTTCAAAAAAATAGAAGAGGTGAAGGAGTTCAATGAAAAGTTGCTCAACGATATTATGAACCTCAACGAATCGATGAAGCAGGTTGGAGAGATAACCGAAGCGGTCGAGAATATCTCTTCCAAAACTCACTTGCTGGCTTTGAATGCTTCTATCGAGGCTGCAAGAGCAGGAGTCGCAGGCAGAAGCTTTGCCGTGGTGGCCGAGGAGGTTGGCGACCTTGCCGACGAATCCTCGAGGTTTGCAAAAAAAATAAGGGAGCTTATAAAAGGTACCATAGAAGAAACGGACGGGTTGTCTCGGACTGTGAAAAAAGGGACCGAAGTGGTAGAAGGCAGCGTTACCAGCGCCGACGAGGCTCTCGAAAAGTCAGAAGACATAACAAAAGCAGTCGAAAAGAACAAGGAAGCAGCCGAGGCAATTGTCAAGCTCATCGATGAGCAAAAGTCGAAAATAGATGATATCACCCGGGCCATGGAAGTCATAAATGACGGAACCCAGCAGAACGCGGCGGTGGTAGAGGAGATAACCGCCTCCACTCAGGAGCAGCTTTCCATCATTGAAAACATGTACGAATCAGCAGTCAATCTGGGGCGTGCCATAGAGGACAGCAATGAGGTCATAAGCGATTTTATGAGAGGTTTCAAAATTACTGAAGAGATGAAAGGAAAGATCGAGAAAGTCAAAAGCCTTCTTATGGATCTTGGCAAGGTTGAAGGTTTGGCCGGGATGGAAAAGTCCGAAATCGATAAATTGCTCAAAGAGAAACAGGACACGCTTGATTACCTGGAACTCGTGGCCTTGATAAATCATAAAGGTATTCTCCAGGCGGCCGGAACTAACGTGGAATATATGGATTGCAGCGCAAGGGAATATTTTCAAAAGGCCATATCAGGCGAAACTTTTGTAAGCAAGGAGTATATTTCAATTCTTACCAATAACTACAATATAACCGTTTCCACCCCCGTTTACGAGGGCGGTAAAATAGCGGGAATACTTATGGCCGACATAAATATAAACGAAGATTAAGAGGACCCGTTTCCACCATTGGATTCATCGAGCTTTCTTATTTCTTCTTCGATATAATCGACGAGGATGCTGTTGTGGCGGGACATGGCCCTTACAGCTGTTCTGGTGTTTCTGCTCTCCAACCCCTTGATGATGTCAATATGGTGACCATAACGTTCGCGGGCGGGGAAGGGAGTTGTTGAAAGGGCCTTGAAAGTCTTTTTCCAAAGGTTTTCCACTCTTTTGTGCAAGTCGTAAATCACAGGGTTTTCCAGCATTTCCGTTATCGCCAGTTCGAAATTCATATTTGGAAGCTCATATTTCGAACCTTCCTCTACTAGTCCTTCCTCAAGGACCGATAACTGCTCTTCTTCCATTTCGTAAAGTCTTCTGATCTGTTCCTCGGTAATTTTTGGTGTCATTTCTTTCACAACGCGCTCTTCTATCATTCTTCGGGCATCAATGAGGTGTCTCAAAAGGATGAAATGATCTTTTTCTGCCTTTTTGTAGGTATCCAGGGGAATGGGAGCCAGAGAACGTATGAAAGCTCCTCCGCCATGTCTTATTTCAAGCAGGCCGTTATATTCGAGGGCTTTGAGAGCCTCACGGACAGAGCTCCGGCTCACTTTCATGAGGGCGGCGAGTTTCCGCTCGGAGGGGATCCTGTCTCCTACCTGGAGATTGTTTTCACGAATATATCTCAGGATATTTTCGATAATGGCATCTCGAACGATAACTTTTTTGATTTGTTGGAGTGACATTTTGTCTCTCTCCTTTACCAGTGACGTTATTTCTGATAGGATTGTTTATGTGGATCTGGTCGGACCACTTACCAATATTTCAAGTCATCATAGCAACTTTATAGCAATTTGGGGAACTTTACCAGAACCCGGAGTCAAAATGGCGGTCATGCCATCTGCTCGCCGCTTAAAAACCGTTTAGCATTATACTGCAATGTTTTGGAATACAAGGTTCATTTTTGCGGATATGTCTATTCCCACCAAATCAAGTAAGGAGAGATCGCCCCATGCATGCCCTGGAAAAGATACTGGCCCGCGCGTCAGGGAGAAAAAAGGTAACAGCCGGTGAGATCGTTATGGCAGAGGTGGACGTTGCCGAAGTGAACGACCTCTACCTGCAGGTGGTGAAATCTTTTTATGAACTCGGCGGGACCGAAGTAGCAAACCCGGAGAAAACCACATTTGTTTTCGACCATTATTCGCCTGCGCCGACCATAAAAGCCGCCTATAACCATAAGAGCATGAGGGAGTTTTGCACGAAAATGGGCATCAGGCACTTGTTCGATATCGGAGAGGGCGTTTGCCACCAGGTTCTTGCCGAAAGTGGAATGGTCGGGCCGGGAAAGATAGTGGTAGAAACAGACTCCCACACGACCACTATGGGAGCGCTCGGCGCTTTCGGGACCGGTGTAGGGGCGACAGATATGGCCGTGATCCTGATAACCGGGAAACTGTGGTTCAAGGTCCCGAGTGTAATGAAGGTTGTTTTAAATGGCGACCTGAACGACTGCGTAATGGCTAAAGACCTGATCTTGCATGTCATCGGCGACCTTAAGCAGGACGCGGCGATATACAAGGCTGTCGAGTTTGCCGGAGAAGCCGTAAGAAAGATGCCACAGGAAGAGCGAATGGTCCTTTGCAACATGGCCGTAGAGATGGGAGCCAAAACGGCCTATATCGCACCAGACGAGATCACTCACGAATATCTTGCAAGGTACGGCTGGGAAAAGGGCGAGGTTCCTGTCACTGACGAAGACTACGATTACGAAACGGTTGTGGAATATGACGTTTCCAAAATCACGCCTCGCGTGGCGTTGCCCGGAAGTGTCGACAACGTGTCCTCTATTCCAGGCGAGGAAATCCGGATCGACCAGGTCTTTTTGGGGACCTGTACGGGTGGTCGTCTCAACGATATCCGGGTAGCGGCCGAGATCCTCAAAGGCAAAAGGGTCGCGCCGGGAACCAGGTTCGTGATAATACCGGCTTCCAGACTTGTCTTTCAGGACGCCATGAAAGCCGGATACATTGAAACCCTTGTAGATGCCGGAGCCGTACTTTCTACGCCTGGATGCGGACCCTGTTTGGGAGCGCATGAGGGGATTCTCGCGTCAGGGGAAAGGTGTGTTTCCACATCAAGCAGGAATTTCCCGGGCAGAATGGGCAGCACCGATGCGCAAGTGTACATAGCTTCTCCCGCGACGGCAGCGGCAACAGCGCTGAAAGGCCGTCTTTGCGGCGCCGATTCTCTGTGAGGAGGGAAAGACCGTGGAAATCATAAATGGTAACATCTTCGTTTTCGGGAACAACATCGATACCGACCAGATATATCCCGGAAGGTACCTGGATCTGACGGATCACGAGGAAATAGCTACTCACGCAATGGAAGGCGCCGACCCTTCTTTTGCTTCAACAGTGAAACCCGGCGATATCATCGTGGCGGGTACAAACTTTGGTTGTGGTTCGAGCAGGGAACATGCCGTCATAACGCTTAAAAACGCGGGCGTGGGCGCCGTGGTCGCCAGGTCTTTCGCAAGGATCTTTTTTCGCAACGCAATAAACCAGGGGCTTGTTGTGGTTGAGGTGCCGAACCTCGAAACTTTAAAGATCACTGCCGGCGACAGTGGAATACTGGATGTAGTAAAGGGGACTTTCACCGCAGGTGGTCAAACCTTTTTCTTCCAACCGCTCCCGGAACATATAATCACGATTATCGAGGCAGGAGGTATTTTCAGCCTGTTCAGGGAAAAGGGGGTGAAAGCTTTCGGATAAAAAGGCGCATTCTTTTTAGGCGGAAAATCTGGGTGTTCCTGAAAAACTAAGGAGGTACATTTGATGCGAATAAGAAGAATAGCTGTTTTGATATCCGTATTGCTTGTTACGGGGATGTTTTTCGCCGGCTCCGCTATTGCCGCTTATCCGGAAAAGTCGCTTAACTACATCATAACGTTCAACCCGGGCGGAGAATCAGATATTTTTGCCAGGGCCCAACAACCTTTGCTCGAGAAATACCTAGGCCAGAAAGTTATTATTTCCTATAAGGTAGGTGGCGGCGGAGCAGTGGGCTGGTCGGAAATCGTAAAAGCCAAGCCAGACGGCTACACTTTTGCCGGTTTCAATATCCCTCATATTATCCTTCAACCAATGATCCGCAAAAACCCTGGGTACAAAACGGAAGATCTCAAGCCTGTTACTTTCTTTATGTCTACGCCATGTGTTCTCGCCGTAAAAGCGGATAGCCCTTTCAAGACCCTTGATGACTTCGTTAAATACGCCAAAGATAACCCGGGCGCAGTCACATTGGGAGGAAGCGGGAGCAATTCCGCCAACCATCTTGGCACTGTCATCTTTAACAAAATCGCCGGGACCGATATAGTCTATGTTCCTTTTACTGGATCAGGTGAGGCGGTACCCGCGCTTCTAGGCGGTCACGTCAGCGGCCTCATGACCTACACTACTATGGGCGTGCAATACAAAAACGATATCCGTGTTTTGGCAGTCGCGGCCGATGAGCGTATTGATGCTTTGCCAGATGTTCCCACCTTCAAGGAACTGGGATATAACTATTCGGATGGAGCCTACAGGGGAGCATGCGTCCCTCCTGAAACTCCTGACGAGATTGTGAATGTTCTTTCCGAGGCGTTTATAAAGGTTAACAACGAACCTGAATTTCAGAAAAAGATGAAAGCTCTTGGATTCGCTCTCCACAATTTCACACCTGAGGAATCTGTGGCATTGGTTAAGGCGAAAATGGAAGAGTACGAAGACGTTGTGAAAGATTTGGAGCAGAATTAAGAGTTACAAGCGAGGAGGGAAGCCCGTGAATTTCCAGGGCTCCCTCCTATTTATAGCTTAATGAATGAGGTGGGTAATTTGGAACTGATCTTCGATTCCCTGATGAGCGTTCTGACCCTGAAAAACCTTGTTTTTATGTCAGTAGCAATACCCATCGGTGTAATGGCTGGTGCCCTCCCTGGATTCACGGCTACTATGGCCGTGGCTCTCATGGTTCCTTTCACGTTTACGATGGAGCCGATATCAGGTCTGGTAACCATCGGTGCGCTTTATTGCGCTACTATATTTGGAGGGTCTTTCTCCGCAATTCTGCTGAATACGCCCGGGACTCCATCGTCGATAGGGACCACTTTCGACGGTTATCCCATGGCAAAGCAGGGACGGGGGGAAGAGGCCATATACACTGCAACGTTCGCCTCAGGGATAGGTGGTTTCATCGGGACCTTTATCCTTATAGCCTTCGTTATCCCTCTTGCTAAGGTTTCACTGCGGTTTGGTCCTCCAGAGTATTTCTGGACCAGCGTGTTCGGCCTCACTATAATTGCCAGTCTGTCTTCCAAATCGCTTTTGAAAGGGATAGCCGGAGGCGCCATGGGAATAATGATCAGCATGATCGGAGTTGCTCCTGTAGGTGGAGACGTTCGTTTCAATCTTGGGCTTGCTTCTTTCCAGGGAGGAGTGGAGCTCATTTCGGTCCTTATTGGTTTCTTCTGCCTTCCGGAAGTTCTCAAAATGGCTCTCGCGCCCGATGCGTCATACACGGAAGTGACTCCAGACGGAAACGGCAGGTCTGCGATAAGTACCGCGATGCGGAATGTCTTTGGTCATATGGGTAATACCATACGTTCGTCCGTTATAGGAGCTATTGTCGGCATTTTGCCTGGAGCGGGAGGTAATATAGCAAACCTGATAGCCTATAACGAGACCAAAAGGGTGGCCAAAAATCCCGATAGTTTTGGAAAGGGGAACGCCCAGGGTATCGTGGCTACCGAAGCTTCAAATAATGCAGTTGTAGAAGGTGCCATGGTTCCGCTTCTCGCCCTGGGGATTCCAGGTTCGCCTCCCGCTGCCATCATATACGGAGCGTTGCTCCTTCAGGGCATGACTCCGGGTCCGGATCTTTTCTCGACTGGAGCTCACATAACCTATGCATTCATGTTGTCCTTTTTCGTTTCCAACATTCTCATGGTTTTGACAGGCTTATTGGCCGGGAAGGCAATTTACAAGACGGTTCTTAAAATCCCTACGCGGGTTCTTGCTCCAGGCATTCTTCTATTGACCATAGTAGGGTCCTATTCCATACGTGGCAATGTTATGGACATAATGGTAATGCTTATGAGCGGTGTCGCCGGATTCGTCCTCAGGGAACTCGATTTCAATCCAGCGCCGATAGTGTTAGGACTCATTTTGGGTCCCATCGCCGAGAAAGGGCTTGTCCAGGGATTGCTTATGGGGAGAATGGTATCCACGACAGCGCCGTGGATGATATTTTTCACTAGACCCATTTGCATTGCCCTCATAATACTTTCGCTGGTATCAGCCTTGTGGCCCCTCTTCAGGGAACGTTTCGAGAAACGAATATCAGTGAATCAGGAGGTGTCGTCGTGAAAAGACTCAACAGCGACATCATAGGAGGGGTTATCGTAATTTGCGTAGCGCTCTTTTTCCAAATTTCGAAGGAAGAGTTTACAAGGCTTGCCTCCATATTCCCGAATGCAGTCATACCGGTAGTCGGTGTCCTGGGCGCTGCGATTATAATCAAGGGGTTTGTGAAACCACATTATATTTTACCGGAAGTCTTCCGGACGAACTACATAATGATATTTACAGTACTTTCGGGTTTCGCCTGGGTTTTTTTAATGACTAGGATTGGTTTCATCCTGAGCGGTTTTTTGGTCATGACCATTTTGCTTCTGATCTTTTGCAGGAGCTTCACGCTTCGCAATATATTGTTTTGTGGAATGCTGGCTGCTGTAGAGATCGGTTTGGTATATCTTGTTTTCGGCAAACTTTTGAATGTCTCGTTCCCTACGGGAGCATGGATGTAAACTCTGATTGAAGCGAAAACACGAGGGAGTCGTCTATGATGAAATTTGATCTGAGTTATGGAAAGAGCACGGTGAGTTTCGAACTCGATGATTCGAAGCTCCTTCAAGTCGTGGTGCCGCCGGAAGCAAGCGGAAGGGTTTGCACCAAAAAAGACGTGGAAGAAATGCTAGATGATCCCATAGGTACGGGACCTTTGCTTGAAATACTTCAAAAGAAAAAGCCCGGGAAAGTCGTAGTTATAGTCAACGACATTACCCGCCCGACACCCTATGACCTGCTTCTTCCTCCCCTTCTGGACCGATTTAAAAAGGCCGGTATCACCGATGACCAGGTGACTTTCGTTGTAGCCACTGGGATACACGATCCCCATACTGAAGAGCAGAACCTCGAGGTTTACGGAGAAGAGATAGTTCGAAGGTTCCGGGTGGTCTCCCATGTCTCCGACGACCTGGACTCACTGGTTTCGGTGGGTAATCTTTCGACAGGCTCGGAGCTTCGCATAAACAGGCTTGTATACGAAGCTGATTTCGTGGTCGCGCTGGGCGTGGTGATGCCCCATTACTTCGCCGGCTATTCGGGCGGAAGGAAGTCGATCCTCCCTGGAGTGGCATGGAAAAAGACGGTGGAAAGAAACCACTCCCGTATGGTCGAACTTATGGACGATCTTCCCGATCTGGACCATAATCCAGTGAACCTGGAAATGATCGAGGCCGCAAGGATGGTAGGGCTCGACTTTATCCTTAACGTTGTGGTCAACGAGAACAAGGAAGTGGTCAAGGTCGTTGCGGGAGACGTTGTAGATGCCTGGAAAGAAGCCGTTTCTGTGGCTTCAGGGATTTACGAAGTTCCCATCAAGGGCCTGGCCGATGTGGCCATAGCAAGTGCCTGCGGCCATCCGAGGGACATAAACGTGTACCAGATGCAAAAGGCACTGGATCATGCGGACAAGGCAACGAAAAAAGGCGGAGCCATCATAATCGTGGCAGAGTGCCCGATGGGTTACGGTGAAGAGGTCTTTGAGGAATGGATGAATGCCGCCAAATGCCCAGATGATATCGTGGAACGTATAAAAACGGATTTCATGATGGGCGGGCACAAGGCATTCGGCATTGCCAAGGTTGCTGCGGGAAAGACTGTCTATCTGGTGACCTCGCTGAACGATGAAATGGTGAAGAAACTTTTCGCCGTGAAGGTTCATTCGGTGGAAGAGGCCATAAGGCGGATCGAGGAGGAAAAAGGTAACAATCTAAAGTACATCGTCATGCCTCAGGGAAGCTTGACGGTACCGGTTTTAAATCCTGATAGTCCCTGAGGTCTCAATCTTCCATCAATTAGTGAGATGCCCACAGTTTTCGTTCCCGTTGGCGGTATTTTCTTATTGATCGATTGTCTTTATAGGGCAGTTATAGAATGCATTTACAAGGCAGCTTTGCGGCGGATCAGTCTTCGAATCTGTTTTTAAGCCACCAGCGAAGTACGTAACCGGCGACCATTATCGCCAGAGTGGTGTTGAAGATGGTCAGGTTAACGTTTGCAGCAGATTTTCCGAGGATGATGAAAGGAAGACCTATAGCGCCCTGAACGATGGTATTCATGATGACGGAATATCGGAAGGGTATGCCGGCCAAAGGCAGGATGTAGTTTTTGCCAGCGTATGGTATGCCGGGAAAAGCAAGGAAGAGAAAACTGAACCTCGCGACATGCTTCTCAGGGATACTCGGCAGCCTGTAGTTTAATTTGTACAAGAGGAAATTTTTGAGTGGTCGCCTTGCCCACCTTGCAAGGTAGTAAGCGGTTAAAACATGCAATGGGAGTATCATGATCCACAAAAGGATAAAATGAATTATCCCAAACTTGACTCCTCCCAGAACGAGGAAGACGCTTATCGAAAAACCAAATATGGGTAATACGAACATGGCTGCGATAAACAAAGTAGGTGAAACGCTTTCGCTGATGGTGGTTATTACCCTTTCAAAAATATCGAGCCGTTCCATAGCGTACATGGCCAGTGATGCGGCCGCAGCGAGCAGAGTCACACGAATGATAGAAACGATTTCTTTTCTCTTTTTTTTATTCACCGCAGTACCCCTGAATTTCCAATCTGTTTGATAAAGTCGTTATTGTTGGTTGAATTCCTGCAGGACCGATTTCAGGAGCGCGTCACCCTTTTCAGTCAAAAGAGTCCATTCCGCCTTCATAGTCTTAAGCAGCTCATCCCATACTGGGAAAGTGCCTTCGGGGCCTGTGCCTTCCCTGGAGACATTTGCAGGCAGCGATTGGTACAGGCGTATCAGCTTTTTTGCCGTCGCGTCTCGCGAAAATTTCAAGGCCGTTTCAAATGCCGCTTTGCGCCAGGTTGCGCCGGAATGCGGGTTTTGGAAAAAATCGACTATGGCCCTGGCGAACTGTTCCGTATCCGCGTTTTCAGGCAAAAGCCTGCCGTTTTCCCCGTCCTCCAATATGTCCCGCGTTCCCGAAGCGTCGAGGGCTATCACGGGAACCTCTGCAGCCATTGCTTCCACAAGAACCAGACCTTGAGTTTCTGATTTGGAAGAGAAAACGAAAAGATCCATGGCCCTGTATGCATCGGCCAGTTCTCGTCCTTTCCTTTTTCCGGCCATGACGAGACGTTCTTCCAGGCCGGCGTCTTTGAACATATCGGTGATGGACTTTTCACTGGGACCAGAGCCGACAACAAGAAAAACGGTGTTTTCAGGGAGTTCCTCAAAGGCTTTTATGACTGCTTCCGCAAGGTATTGAAGGTTTTTTTCAGGAGCCAGCCTTCCAAGATGTCCTATGACAAAGGCGTCCTCCGGGATGCCTTGACTATTCCTGAAAGAAATGCCGTCGCCAGACCGGAAAAAATCGACATCCACACCTGTTGGAATGATTTCTATGGGTTTTTTTACACCGCGTTCCCTGATCAACCGGGCAATGCTCTCGCTTGGGGCGATAACTCTGGTGCAAAGGTTCGCGTATACCGTGGCGATCTCGATGGCAAGACGCTTCATGACCTTGGATTCGGGAAAAACGTAGTGAGTGTATTGTTCGTACAATGTGTGGTGCGTAAAAACCAGCGGCAGGTCCCGACGCGAGGCCGCCCGAAAGGCCGCGTCACCCAGGAGGAAGGGGTGGTGGCTGTGAATTACGTGGGGCCTGAATTCGTCGATTTTCTTGTCGATAAAAAGAGGGATCGGAATACGGACCGAAAAGTCGCTTCCGTTGAAATTCTGTACTGCAGGCACCCGGAGTACGTTGTGATCCTCAACGTGAGCCTCGTCTGTGGGGAAGGTGGGGGCCACTATCATGACATTAAGTCCGCGCTTTTGAAGGTCTTCGGCAAAAGAGGACACCGAACGGGCTACTCCGCCTACATGAGGAAGATATGTATTTGTAAACATGCAGATGTTCATGTTTGATTCTCCTCCAGGGTGAAAATCTTTGGGCAAGTATACGCCGTTTCTATCTTTTTGTAGCCTGGAACGTGAATGATTATGGATTCGGGCAGATTCCAGGACTTTGAAAATTCCGCGTCGATTTCAAACCGGGCTTTTCCGTTTTCCTTGAAGAAACGGACAGCCACCGGGCCGGCATGCGTTTGGGTCGGTCCGAAGAAAACCGGTTCATCTGTATTTGTCCAATCGGGCAGTATCCCTGAGCCCAGTACCAGACTATTTCCTTCTTCCCTGACGAAAAGGTTTCGAATCAACAATACCCACTCTGCGGCCGCCCAGCCGTGCTGGCCGTCTCCCATGCAGCCTCCCAAAGTTATGGGATGAATCGCCTCGGGCCATTGTCCTGTAGATGAGGCCAGATCAGCCACGTTACGGAGCAGTTCCCTGTAACGGTCATCGCCTTTTCGAAGGAGGGTTTCCGCGATACCGAGAGTAAGATATGTGTTTATCCCAGAATGGATGATATCCTGGAAGAAACCTCCCTTGTGGAAGAATTTTTCGATCATGAGTTCCGTCGTTTTCATGATTCGCTTGTCACCAGGTGGTGTTATTTGCAAAGGATAATCTGCTACCAGCGATCCCACAGCTCCTGCGTCGATACGTCGATACGGTGATGCCGGGATGCCCCCTTGTGAACGTTTTTCTGGTATGTTCTCGATGCTTCTCATGATAGCCTCTTCGAAATCGTAGGCTTCTTTATCGTATATAAGGGATAGTTCAATTTCGCCAAAAAGACTCATAAGACGCGAGGCCGCTCGCAACCCGGCCAGTCCCCAAAAATCGTCCCAATAGTAATAGTCGTTGGGTCCCAAGTGCTCGGCACTGAAACCGGGCGGGAAAAGCCCGGAGTGCAGACCGGCGTCCTTTCCCCTGACCCGCTTTTTTGTTATCCAGTCGGCACCTTTGCGAATTGCGTTTATCCATTCCCTGCCCGGGACCTCACCTGTAAGTCTATGGTATCTGTCCAATATCCATAGAACCTGGCCGTTTGAGTCCCACTCGCCTTCCTGTGACTGGAAATACCCGTTGCTCTTTTGCCTGGAAGGGAAGGTATCCAAAATTCTTCGCGCCCGTTTCGTTAGCCCTATTGTCATTAGTGAGTTCAGCATAAGGCAGGCGTCACGGAACCAGAAACGGCGATAAGTGTAAGGACCAGGTACGATGTCCTCGGCTGACAGTATAATGATGGCCCTGAGAGCGGCATCGTAAAGGAACCTCAATTTTTCGTCGGGCACGTTTAATAATGCCGTATCAGACAGTACATTCTTCCAGGATTCCGGTGATGTACGGTACGCTGCCGTGGTACGGACAAAGGTCTTTTCCGGAAGATCCTCTTTTAGCGGGACCCGGATCTCAAGAGAACCTTTTTCTCCTTTTTGAAAAGGAAAGAGCGCAGCAGCGGTGACCATCCCTACATTGCATGTCACACCCTTGCTGTCAGAATATCCCAATTGATTGACCACGTCACCGGAGTCGTAATCCGAGAAGATAGTCTTTTCAGGTATTCTGTCGAATTCAACGGGCGTCTTGCCGTTAACTATTAACCGTCTGGAATCCTCATCGCAGAAAATTTTTTCGATGAACTGAACACCTTCGGGGTTGTAGGGTCTAATAGAGACTACGAGCCACCCGCCTTCGGCGCAGTGGCAGGACGCGTTTATTTTTGCATAGGGGGCTTCATCACTGGTTTCGAGGGTAACGTTGGTTGAGATTTTCATCCCGTTTGCTGATGAATCTGTCTTGACGGCGAGATTTGGAGAGAACACAAGCTTCTGGCTGACTTCTTCGAGCTTGGATGGAAGGAGAAGACCGCCTTTAGAAGACAATAGCCACAAGTCGATGGACCAGCCGTCGTGCAAGGGCGTTACGAGACCTCTCGGGTCTACGAGAGGGTAAAGGGGCAGGTCGGGATGTCCCGCGGCGGTCCAGTTTCTGTGGGTAAGGTTGACGTGAGTAAACGAAAAGGCTCTCGGGATAAAGGACGGGTCGTCTGGGTTGAACTGCCGCTCGACCCAGTATGGCCAGACCCAGTCCAGGTTGTGCTGAATGGCTTTCGTGTTGATAAGGCCGCGGGCATGGAAAACTATTCCGGCCCTCAAGAGCTCGATGGGTTCTTGTACCTCCGAAGGTTGGGTAAAGCGCCTAAGCCGGGCCAAAATGGCCAGAGGATCGACGATCCCGTGCGCCCTGGCGGCTCGTTTGACGAGAAATCTCCATGGAAGCCAGCGTCTCAACATGCAAAAAAGGATACAACCTCTGCGAAAAAAACAAAACCCGAGAGGGGAAATTGGTGCTTGACGAAGCGAGGGAAAGGTGATAGTATTACTTTGCACTGAGAGAAGGGTAGAGGAATAAAGGCCTCACCCGGGAGAAGCTCCCGGTTATAAAAGGGTCCTTGGAGGAATGTTAAAAGCAGGTCAAACAAGGACCCGAAGCGAAGGCCAGGCTGAAAAGCCTGGCCTTCGTGTCTGGTGTCTTATTTCACCTCGTGAATCCAGCCCTCCGGGGCCTCTATATCGCCGAATTGTATTCCTACAAGCGTTTCGTAAAGCTTTTTCGTTACAGGCCCTACTTCGGTTTCGCTGTAGAATACGTGCTTTTTCCCCTTGTATTCGATTCCGCCTATGGGTGTAATAACCGCGGCGGTTCCGCAGGCTCCGGCTTCGGCAAGTTGGTCGAGTTCATCGATGTAGATATCCCTTTCCTCGGCTTCCATATCAAGATAGTTTTTTGCAACCTGAACCAGTGATTTCCTGGTTACGCTGGGCAGAATGGAGGGGGAATCTGGCGTTACGAACTTGTTGTCTTTCGTTATGCCGAAAAAGTTCGCCGCTCCGACTTCCTCGATTTTGGTATGAGTTGCGGGGTCGAGGTAGATGCAATCCGCAAAACCTTTTTTCACTGCTTCTTCGTGCGGGAGCAGGCTTGCCGCGTAGTTGCCTCCTACCTTCGCGGCCCCTGTGCCATTTGGCGCGGCCCTGTCGTATTCGGTCACCACAAAGTTGACTGGACTCAGGCCACCCTTGAAATATGCACCGACAGGCATGCAGAAAACGCAGAAAATATACTCTGTTGCCGGTTTGACGCCTATATTTTCACCGGCTCCGATCAAAAAAGGTCTGATGTAAAGGGTAGCGCCTGTACCGTAAGGTGGTACATAGGCTTCGTTCGCCTTTACGACCTGGTCGCAGGCATCTATGAACTTCTCTACAGGTATTTCAGGCATAACGAGTCTTTTAGCGCTTTCCTGCATGCGTTTTGCGTTCATGTCGGGCCTGAAAAGCTGAATCTTGCCGCTTTTTGTACGGTAGGCCTTAAGGCCTTCGAAACATTCCTGGCCATAATGCAATACGTTCGCCGCTTCGCTCAATGTGATCGTGTTATCCTCCACCAGCTTGCCTTCGTCCCACTTGCCGTCTTTCCACTTGGAAATATAGCGGTAGTCTGTTTTCATGTACTTGAAGCCCAGGTTCTCCCAATCGATATCGATTGTCTTGCTCATAGCTTTTCCCCCTTTTGCTGACTTTTAGTCTTTTTAGAATTTCCCTTTATGCCTGCTTTTTTAGTTTAGCTAAATTCGCGATAAAATGCATCCCGCCGGACTTGCATGACCATCAAACTGTCTTTGTGGGGTGTGTAAAGGGAAGAAACAAGGAAGCGGCCTGGTGTTGTAAACAGGATTTATGTACTCAGGTTAGTATCGCAGGACTCGTAATTTGCCAGGAATTCCGGGAATGGACGTGGTTGGAAAAAACAAAAAAGGAAGGACACCTCTAAAGCATCCTTCCTTTTGTATTTGCTGGTAGCCCCAACGGGATTCGAACCCGTGTTACAGGACTGAGAACCCTGGGTCCTGGACCGCTAGACGATGGGGCCACTTTAACGCTTTGGCTGGGGGACAGGGACTCGAACCCCGACTTCTTGATCCAGAGTCAAGCGTCCTGCCAATTAGACGATCCCCCAATCAGCACGAAACTCCCAGCGGAGCGCGACGCATATATTATCATGGGTTTTGCCCTCACGCAATAGGGGCATAAATCGGGTATTATGAAACAGACGGATGATTGGAGGTCAGAAACGGCGGCGCCTGTTATAAAATGTAATCCGGGAGACGAGTTTTTGTATCCTTTTGTTTTTTTACGAAATTTCTCGGGAGGTGCTTCCCATGCATGTAGAAACAGCAGCCTACAAGCAGCTTCTTACAAAGAGGCCCTTGAACGTGCAGGCCGTCTACGAAAGTGAACCCGTGGCTATAGTTAGCGGACGAGATATCGCGGAGGCGGCTAAAAAGACAAAATCGATAGTTCTGGCGGCGAACGTGCGAAACCCGCTGACGATAAAGGGAGTCCTGAAAGCAGCGAAAAAACTCAATGCCGCAGTCTTGTTGGAGCTGGCAAAATCGGAGTCTACCTATTGCGGTTGTACCTTTGACAACGTCCCAGATTACGCGGTGAAATATTCAGCCGAATTGGGGCATGGCGTGGTTTTCGGATTGCACGTGGACCATTACGCGATAAAATCCAGGGAAGATCTGCTCAAGTCCATAGCCCATCTGAGAGGTATTATGGAACGAGGCTGGACTTCCGTTGCCATCGACGCTTCTCACAATCCCGAGTGGGAGAATCTGGCCTTCACCAGGGACGTGGCCATGCATATCCCGGCTTACATTGGCCTGGAAGTGGAAGTAGGCGAGATAAAAGGGCCCGGGGAGTTGACCACCGTGGACGAGGCTCTTTTTTTCATCGGCGGCCTGAATGCCTGGGGAATTTTCCCGGATTATCTGGCGATTTCAAACGGCAGCAAGCACGGGACCTACGATACCAGCGTCGGAGAAGCCGAGGGTATAGATCTTGAAAGGACCGGTGAAGTAGCAGGAGCGATAGCCCCATATGGAGTGACCATCGCACAGCATGGCATTTCGGGAACTCCTCTGGACAAGGTTTCCGCCTTCTCGCAATACGGCATCAACAAGGGTAATGTGGGCACCCTCTGGCAAAACATTGTTTTTGGTCTGGAAATGGATTCACAAACGGGTAACGCCGTTACCAGAGACGGTTCTTACGTAAAGGATCCGAACCGCGGAGTTCCGGAAGAACTGTGGCGCAAGATCGTTGAATGGGCCGATGAACATGGATATTCACGTAAGGACGGCAACTACAAAAAGGCCAACAAGCCTTTCCATGAAATGATCATGTCCTTGCCCGAAAAGAGACAGGAAATGATCGTGGAGGAGACGGCGGAATGGGCCGAGAGATATATAAAGGCTTTTCAAGGCGAAGGGACTGCCGAAGCCGTCATGGAAACATTGTCCAGAAGACTTGACCATAATGCCGCTCCCGAGAGAAACATACTCGGCAGGCGAGCTGATTTTATTCCCGACAGGGCGCCGAAAAAGAAAGCCCGGGTATCGGGAGAGGACTATTCTGATTAAACCCTGGTAGGAAGAACCAGCGGGAAATACTGGGGGTGGCGATCGCCACCCCCAAACATTGCGTGGCCTGCCCTTAAAAAGGGAAAGTCATGTTAGGATGTTTATTTGGAGGTGCATCAATGGCAAGAACAAAATCACGTGGACGTCGTCGGAACGTCAAAGGACCGAAAGACGGCGAACTAAGGTTGATCCCTCTCGGGGGGTTGGGCCAGATAGGCAAGAACATGATGGCCATCGAGTATGGCAACGATATCGTCGTTATTGACTGTGGTCTCATGTTCCCCGAGGAAGAAATGCTTGGAATCGATTTCGTCATTCCTGACGTCACATATCTGCTCGAACGCAAGGACAAGATTCGAGGACTGGTGCTCACCCATGGACACGAAGACCATATAGGCGGACTTCCCCTGATTCTCCCCGGCCTCGATGTCCCGGTCTACGGAACCAGGCTCACTTTGGGTTTGGTAAAGGCCAAATTCAGGGATTCAGCGCCCGATTATTCCCTTGAGACGATCGAAGTCGCTGCGGGAGAATCGTTCAGCCTGGGCTGCTTCATGTTGCACTGTATTTCGGTATGCCATTCCATACCCGACGGGATTGGCCTTGCGGTTGAAACTCCCATAGGCACCATCGTACATACAGGTGATTTCAAGCTGGACCCGACGCCCGTAGACGGCAGGATAACCGACTATACGGCTTTCGCCGAGTTCGGCAGCCGTGGAGTCCTGCTGATGTTGTCCGATTCCACCAATGTGGAACGGAACGGCTTCACCCCCTCGGAACGTCTTCTTGGCGGGACACTGGAAAACATCTTCAGAACTTACAAGAGCAAACGTATAATCATCTCGGCCTTTGCCAGCAACCTTCACAGGGCCCAGCTTATTCTGGATGCGGCAGCCAAGTTCAACCGCAAGGTCGTACTCATGGGGCGGAGTATGATCCAGAACGTTGAACTGGCCAGGGAGCTGGGTTATATCAAAGCTGACGACGACTTGTTAGTGCCACAGGAAGAGATATCCAGGATCCCCGACAGCAAAACAGTAGTTCTTACCACAGGAAGCCAGGGAGAACCCTTTTCCGGGCTGGTTTTGATGAGCAAGGGAGAACATCGTCACATAACTCTCGGGCAAAAAGACGTAGTAGCGGTGTTCGCGTCGCCCATTCCTGGCAACGAAAAGCTCGTAAGCAGGACCATCAACAGGCTTTACGCATGCGGCTGCGACGTGATCTACGACAGGGACAAGAACGTCCATGTTTCCGGTCATGCTTCGCTGGAGGAGCTCAAGATGATGTTCAGCATGGTTCGGCCGAAGTATTTCGTTCCCGTTCACGGTGAGTACAGACATCTTGTCAGACATGCACAGCTAGCGGTTGAGATGGGGATCCCTCAAAGGAATGTGCATGTCATCCAAAACGGCGATATGTTGAAGCTTACAGGAAAATCGGCGCAGGTGAAAAGGAATGCCTTTCCTGCGGGGGGGCGGCTGGTGGACGGAATGGCGCTGGGTGAGATGCAAAGCAGTCTCCTGAAAGAAAGACGTGATCTCTCGGAAGACGGTGTGCTGGTTTTGACTGCCGTTCTCGACAGCGAATGGGAGGTCCTTGGGGAACCCCGGATAGAAAGCGTCGGGTTCATACATATGAAAGACGCGGCAGGTCTAAAGAGTGAACTGTGCAAGGCTGTGAAGGATGCAGTAGCAAAGGGGCGTTCATACAGTCGGCGAGACCCTGAACAGCTCGATTCCCTTATAGTTAACCGCGTCAAGGACAAGCTGCGGCAATACGGAATAAAGGGACGCTCATATCCGGTAATCGTTCCCATGGTTAGTGTTATCGAAGGGAAAAACTGATTCCGTTTTGAATCGCCAGATCTGTCGAGTTGTTTGACAAGGCAGAAGAAAAGGCAGCGCAGCAGGAAAAAATACCGGATCCTGATTCTGTGAAAATGTCTTGATTTTCGATCTGGGGGAGATAAATCGTGTCGATGGGTATGGTGTTCAATCTTCTGGGTGGAATCGGGCTTTTCCTTTTCGGCATAAAGTTGATGGGGGAAGCCCTGCAGGACCTGGCCGGAGACAGAATGCGCCGACTTATTGCTGCGCTTACAAGTACGCCCGTGAAGGGTGTTATTGTCGGAACGGTCGTCACGATGTTGATACAAAGCAGCAGCGCTACCACCGTCATGGCCGCCAGCTTCGTGCATGCCGGGCTGATGACCCTTAAACAGGCGATAGGAGTTATCATGGGCGCTGCCATCGGGACGACCATAACGGCGCAGATCATCGCCTTCAAGATAAAGGCCTTTGCTTTGCCCATTATCGGGCTCGGGATGATTTTCGCAGTTTTCGGCAGGACGAAACGGCAGAAATATGTCGGAAACTGCATTGTCGGGTTTGGCCTGCTATTTGTAGGTATGCAGACGATGGAGGAGGCCATGTATTTTTTAAGAGACAGGCAGGATATCTTTCTGGCCTTCAGCCATCACCCCTTCCTTGGAATATTGGCCGGAACCGGTCTGACTATGCTTGTGCAGTCAAGTTCTGCGACGGTAGGTCTTACGATGGCCATGGCTTCGCAGGGCTTGCTGCCCCTCGAAGCGGCCATCCCCATACTTTTTGGTGATAATATCGGCACCACCATCACTGCTGTGCTGGCCTCGCTGGGGCTGAACCGTTCGGCGAAACAGGCTGCTGTGGCACACGTCTTTTTCAAGATTTTGGGAGTCGTTTTATTTATGGCCATTTTCCCCTTCTTTTACAAGCTGGTGGTTATGACTTCCTCGGACATTGCGAGGCAGCTGGCCAATGCCCACACCATTTTCAATGTGCTCAACACCATGATGTTTCTGCCTTTTACGGGGCCCTTCGAAAGATTCGTCAGGTGGATCGTCCCGGACAGGGGAGAAGTTTTCGACATGGGCCCCAGGTACCTTGACAAAAACCTTATAAAGGCTTCTCCTGCCGCAGCAGTGGAAGCGGTAAGGAAAGAGCTGGTTCGTATAGGACTGTTGGCAAGAGATATGCTGGACTATGTCAAGGTGGCTTTCGTCAACAACGACCGCAAGATGATACCCCAGGTTTACCAGACTGAACGGTGTGTGAATGAACTCACCCACGAAATAACGTCTTTTGCGACGGAATTGATGCAGGAAAGTCTAAGCCCTCTGCAGTCCTCTTCGCTCTCCTTGTACGTAAACGGTGTCGGTGACCTCGAAAGAGTAGGTGACCACGCCGAAAACCTGATCGAACTTTTTGAATACAAAATCGATAACCATTTGGTCTTTTCCGACTTGGCAATGGAGGAATTCAACCTGATGATAGATAAGGCGCGTGAGGCCATTTACCTGGCCGTATCGGCTCTTGAAGAAGGAGATATGGAAAAGGTGAATACAGTGCTCGCCCTTGAGGATGAGATCGACAGCCTCGAGCGCGAACTGCGAATGAGGCATATTGAAAGGCTGAATACGGGAGTGTGCCAGCCGGGAGCGGGAGTGGTTTTCATCGACATACTCAGCAACCTGGAGCGGATCGGCGACCATGCAAACAATATAGCCCTGATCTCAAAGGACATTATCAAGTTCCGAGAGGAAAAGAAAAAATGACGGAAACCGGTGTGGCTGTTTTATCCGGCCTGATACAAGGGCTGACGGAATTTTTGCCTATCAGCAGCTCCGGGCATTTGGCCCTGTTCCAGCAATATATGGGAATGACGGAGCCTCCCCTTGCTTATGATGTTTTGCTCCATTTTGCGACGATGGGGGCTACCATTGTCTTTTTCTTCACGGCTATCGTAAAAGCCTGCTCCGAATGGTTTTCCGGATTAGTTCGGTCGGAACGCCGGAATTCCCGTGGATGGACACTCGGGTGGGCGATTATAGCGGGGAACATCGTAACCGTTATCGTCGCTTTTATGCTGAAAAATACTGTCGAAGGGTTCTTTTCGTCCATGTTATGCGTTGGTGCTGCGCTTTTTGTGACCGCCGCGGTCTTGTGGTACGGGAGCCTTATCGACGAGGGTAGTGGAAGGGTTACTCTCTTCAGCGGGCTAATTGTCGGCCTCGCACAAGGATTTGCCGTTATTCCGGGCATTTCCCGTTCCGGAGCGACCATAATAGCCGGACAAAAAGCGGGGCTAAAGCCGGAGGCGGCCTTCAGCTTCTCCTTTCTGATGTCACTGCCGGCCATAGGCGGTGCCACGGTTTTGCAGCTTCTTGAATTCGGGGGGGTGCAGGGGTTTGTCGGCCAGTTGCCTTCCGGATGGATGGCGGGCTTCGGGCTGTCCTTTATCTCCGGGCTGTCTTCCCTCTGGGTTTTGAGAAGGGTTGTTCTGGCAAAAAAATGGCGTTGGTTTTCCGTCTATTGCGCTCTTTTAGCGATATTGGCAATAACTGCCTCTTTGAACGGGGGATAGGCAATTATGGCTAGAGCTTCTGACAGGAAATGGTTGATGGCTATTGCTTTGGTTATTCTGGGCAGCGTTGTAGGCGTCTACTTGCAGGGTTTCCCCTCTTTGGAGAGATTTTTTAGGAATATAGTCGAAGCCGGTTTTGACACAGGAAATATCGATCTTGTCTTTCTTGAAATCAGATTGGCATTTTTTGTAATCATCAACTCGGGAACTTTGGTTGGAGCGGCACTGGCCGTATGGATGTTGAGATGAAAGAAGGGCGTGAAAGTTATCCGATGATAGTGCTGGCCTCCGGGTCACCCAGGAGAAGCAGGATGCTCGAAGCCTTGGGGTGGCAGTTTGTGACCGAGGTCCCTGATATCGATGAGATAATTTTACCCGGTGAGAAAACGGAAGATGCTGTGGTGCGGCTTGCGCTTGAAAAAGCCCTTGAAGTGGCGAAAAAACAACCCAAAAGTCTTGTCATCGCGGCCGACACCGTTGTTCGACTTGAAGATGAAGTGCTCGGGAAACCGGCTGACAGAAGCGAAGCCTTTGATATTCTGACAAGGCTTAGTGGCAGAACCCACGAGGTGTTTACAGGGGTCGCCGTTGTCAGTGAAAAAAGGAAGGCCTCGGGTTACGAACGAACCTTTGTGGAATTCAGGCAGCTGTCGCCTGATGCGATAGAGGCTTACCTGGATTGCAATGACAGTTATGACAAGGCCGGAGCCTATGGAATACAAGAGAAGGGCTCCCTGCTTGTGCAAAGCATCAGGGGATGTTATTTCAATGTTGTGGGATTGCCTTTGTTCCGTTTGAGCTGCCTGTTGGAAGAGCTTGGGCTGCATCTTGAAACCCAGTGGAGGATGGGGATATGAAAAGGTCCGACTGGCGTTTTGCCCTGTTGTTGATGTTGGTGTTTTTCGCATCCATGCCAGGCCTTTGGGCTCGGTGGGGTGTAGAGTCTTCTAACAGAGAAACGGCTATAGCTGCGGATTTTCTGGATATCGAGGCCGTTGCGCTGGAGTCGGGCCTAGGTGTCTTGCAGGCATTGGACGGGCTGCGCGCAGAAGGACTGACGGCGGTCGCCGTATCCGAGCTTACCGGGAAAGATCTGGTTGAAGGCCGCCTGCCATTGGAATTCGGACCAGGCTTCGAGTTTTTCGACGATGTGACGGAAATTTCAGACAAGGCAGTAATACGCGTAAAAAACGATGTTCCCTTTTCGGAGGAAATCGGGAATTACCTGAGACTCAGGTTTCATTACGCTACATTCGAAAGAAACGGGAAATACCTTAGCGTAATTTTACCAGTCAGCTACCAGAGTACCGTGGAGATGGGAATCCTGCCGGATTTCGCCGGCTTGGAATTGGTAAAAGAAGCAGGACTTGACTTGATCTACAGGCCATCTCCTTCACCCGGCGTACCAAGTGAAGATGTTTCGAAAGCCCTGGAATGGGTTCTAGAAAGATACAAACCAGTCGGTGCGGTCATTCCACGGGGGGCGGTTCTGCCGGCGTACCCGGACCTTGAGCCTTTGTCGCGGGTTCTTCGCGATAAAAAGACACCCGTGGCTAAAGTTGAATTTTCGAGGCAAATAGGTTCGGCAAGACTTGAGAAAGCCCTTTTCCCCTTGGTCCTCCCCCTTCACAGTGTGCTCGACGAGGAAGTCATCGTTCGCGGCATATCCCGTAACGAACTGGTAGACCGTTTCGTAAGGGCCGCGAGGGAACGCTCGGTAAGAATCCTTTACATCAGGCCTTCACCCCTGTTTTCCGGTGACCGGCTCGAACAGATGAAAAGGGAATGCAAGGTTATAGCGACCAGGATAGAAGGGCTCGGATTAAAGTCGGGATGGCCTTCCACCTACCCATTGGTTCGCACGGGTATCCTCTCGGCTTTTTCGCTTTCTTTGATTACGCTTCTTCTTCTGCTAAAAACCATAACAAGGTTTGTTGATGGGAAAAAAAGAACAGCGACAAGGCAAGTGCTCCTTTACGATCTTGTTTTGATTCTTGTGTCGGGAATTTTGGCCCCTGTCTTGTTGAAGGTTTCCCTGGCGTCGAGAATTTTCGGGGCCCTGGCTGCTTCCTTCGGTGCAGCCGAGGCGACGCTCGTCGCCCTGGACGATAACGACAGGCCTATAAAGAGAATGCTGGCCGGAGCAGGGGTGGCGATCCTTACGGGACTTGTCATCGCGTCCTTTTTCGGCAATACGTGGTACATGCTACGGATGGCGACTTTCTCGGGTGTCAAGATCGCACTTATCTTTCCACCCACGGTTGTTTTACTGTATGACCTTCGCCGAAGGATTCATCCCGAATCGCTGGAACAGGTCCTGTCCAGACCTCCCTTCTGGGGTGAGATCGTGCTTTTCGCTTTTCTTTTCGGCATGGCCGGAATAGTACTTTTAAGGAGTGGTAATGTGTCCTTCGTGCCGGGATGGGAAAAAACCTTCAGGGAAACCCTCGAACAATTGCTGATAGCACGTCCCAGGACGAAGGAATTCATGGCAGGTTACCCTTGCCTGGTCCTCTGGTATGTTACGTCCAGGATGGGGCTTTGGGAGCGGTACAGGGAGGTTTTCCGGCTAGGCGGAACTCTTGCCTTTTCCTCGGTGATCAACAGTTTTTGTCATTTTCACACCCACTTGTCTTTCATCTTGCTCAGGGTCGTGAATGGGCTCTGGGCGGGGGCGGTTATGGGACTCCTTTTTTCGGCGCTTATCGTATGGGTCGTATTGCCGGCCTGGAGACGTTGGGGGAGGTTATTAACTTCGTGAAAAAAGATTTTCTCGTCGCCATCTGTGGATACTACGGATATGGGAATCTAGGCGACGAGCTTTTGGCTGAAGGGATTGTAAAGCTCCTGGAAAAAGAAGGCATCGAGCGCCGGGAAATTCTGGTTCTGTCGAAAACTCCGGAAGAAACGGAAAGGAAATTAAATACCGGTGCAGTGGACCGGAACGACCCAATAGCAGTCTGGAAAGGCTTAAAAAAAACGGAATCCTTTCTGTTGGGTGGCGGAGGCCTTTTTCAGGATTCGACCAGTTTGCGTTCCTGTTTTTATTACTGGGGTACTATTAGGATGGCGGAAAAAGCCGGCTGTATCCCCTGGGCTTTCGGACAGTCGATAGGTCCCCTTGAAAGAAGGCTTGCGGAGTACCTTGCCTTTGACGCGTTTCGTCGCTGCAGGGTTCGGGTGGTGCGCGACAGGCTATCGGCCGAATGGCTGTTGAAAAAAAACCTTGATGTCGGACAAGCTCCAGATCCGGTTTTCGCCCTTTCCGATGAAACCGGGTGTTCTGGGAGGGGCGGCAGCATTCTGCTTAACGTCAGACCCTGGAAGAACGATCTCCCTGAAAGGGCAGCCGCGGCCGTCCAGGAATACGCCTCGCGTTCAGGCGAAAAAATTATCGGGGTGGCGCTTTCGCCTGAAGACGAGCGATGCATGACTGAATTGCAGGGAAAAGGTATCATACGCTTTAAAGAGATCAGGCTAATAACATCCAGCGACGGTGTGTATCAAGTGTGGGCCGATGCTTCAGCTGCTTTCGGAATGCGACTTCATTTCTGCGTCCTCTCCGTTATGATGGGGCATAGTTGTGTTGCCGTACCATATGATCCTAAAGTCTCCTCTTTCGCAAACGAATGGCACCTTCCTCAATGGAGCGGGGTTGGCATGTTGCCTGCACTGGAAGCCCGCGATGACGACCTGCCTGGACGACTTGCAGAAACCCGCGAAGCATTGACTATAACAATGCGAGATGCCCTCGAAAAGGTTTTCCCGGGAAGGAGCAAGTGAACCTATGGATGCTGAACGGAAAAAAACTCTTGAAAAGACGACGCTGACTGTCCGAAAGGACATAGTCCGCATGATTGGTGTCGCGAAAGCAGGCCATCTTGTGTCTTCCCTGTCTGTGGTGGATATTCTGGTTTACCTTTATTGGGAAAAGATGAGAATCCGTCCTGAGCAACCCTTGTGGACCGATCGTGACCGCCTTGTGTTGAGTAAGGGCCATGGTTGTGCGGCTTTGTATGCGGTACTGGCAAACCGGGGCTTTTTCGACAGGGACGAACTCTGGAATTACCGACGTCTGGGTTCAATGCTGCAGGGGCACCCTGAATACCCGAGAACCCCGGGAGTAGACGCTCCCAGCGGGTCTTTGGGCATGGGGTTGGGTATAGCCGGCGGAATGGCTCTTGCCCTTAGACTTGACTCGAAAAATGCCAGAGTCTTCGCGATCCTTGGCGATGGGGAACTCCAGGAAGGGTCAGTCTGGGAATCTGCAATGACCGCCTCCCATTGGAGGCTCGGCAATCTTGTAGCTATAGTTGACTTGAATGGAGTCCAGATGGAAGGCTCCGTTTCGAAGATAAAAGGCATCGATCCCGTTGCGTCTAAATTCGGGGCTTTCGGCTGGACGACCCTGAAATGCGATGGCCACGAAATGGAAAGTATTGAAAAAGCCATGAATGACGCAATTTCAAATGACAGAACCCCTACAGTGATTCTTGCGGTAACAAAGCCTGGTAAAGGGGTAACCATCGCTGAAAAAATCAAGAGACGACCTGCCGAACCTTTGGGAAGATACAGCATGGAGGAAGCCCTGGGGGAGTTGGAAAACATGTCCGAGGATTACTCAAAAGAGACAGAGGGTGATGAACCCTATGAAAAGTACCCGTGACGCCTTCGGCGAAGCCCTGTTGAAACTGGGCTCGCTCCGTGAAGACATAGTGGTACTGGATGCCGACCTTGCCTCCTCGACCAGGGCTTCGGCGTTTTCCGAGCAGTTCGGCGACAGGTTCTTCAACGTCGGAGTTTCCGAACAGGACCTGGTGCAGTCCGCATCGGGGATGGCCTTGTGTGGCAAAGTCCCTTTTGCCTGCTCCTTCGCGGCCTTTCTCGTGACCAGGGCCTTCGACCAGATCAGGACTACAGTTGCCATGCCGGGCCTGAATGTCAAACTGGTGGGGACTCACGGTGGCATTACCGTCGGAGAGGACGGCATTACGCACCAGGCGACGGAGGATATAGCTCTCATGAGGAGCCTCCCGAACATGAATGTCCTGGTAGCGGCCGACGCTGTGGCGGCAAGGGAACTTACCTTTCTTTCGGCCGAGATAGAAGGTCCGGTCTATTTGAGGCTTGGCCGTGAACCTGTCCCAAAGGTGTATGAAAATAACGAAAGGGGTTTCGAGGCAGGAGGTGGACGGATGCTCAAGGAGGGTGACGGAGTAACCTTTTGTACCTGTGGCATAATGGTTTATGAAGCTATTAGCGCTGCCGAGATTCTCGAAAAACAGGGTATAAAAGCTGAAATTATAGATTGTTATAGCGTAAAACCCCTTCCGGAGCAGCTAATTCTTTCGTCCCTCCGCAGGACTGGTTGTTGCGTTGTAGCAGAAGAACACAATGTTATCGGAGGCCTGTCCGAGGCAGTGGCAAGATTGACGGCCACAGAGTTTCCGGTGCCGATGAGGGCGGTAGCTATTAACGACAGGTATGGGCAAAGCGGTAGCCCGAAAGAATTGCAGGAATATTATGGTTTGACTTACCGCGAGATCGTCGGAGCCGCCGCTCAAGTTTGGGCGCTACGCAGGAGGTCGTGATGGAGATCCGGATTTCGGGAGTCACCAAGCAGTTTTATCCCGATATAGTCGCACTGCGGGATGTCTACCTGACGATACCCCAGGGCGACTTTGTCTACCTCGTGGGACCGACCGGATCGGGGAAAACGACGCTAATGAGGCTGATAACCCGTGAACTTGTCCCTACCAAAGGGCAGATAACAGTAGGTGATTGTAATTTGCGTTCTCTTGGTGCTATCGATCTTGCCTACTACAGACGGGACATAGGGGTGGTGTTTCAGGACTTCAGATTGATAGAAGGCCTTACGGTCTATGAAAACATAGCCTTTGTACAGGAAGCCATAGGGATGCCTAAAAACCTCGTTCGGGAACGGACCGGAGAAATTCTGGACAGGCTCGGCCTCTGGAGGAGACGGCATCTATACCCTGAGCAACTTTCGGGCGGAGAGCAGCAACGAGTCGCCATCGCAAGAGCTATGGTAAACTGCCCCGGCATATTGCTCGCAGACGAACCCACGGGCAACCTTGACCTCACTACGGCGGAAGATATCATGAGCATACTCCTTTCGATCAATGCCTCGGGAACGACTGTACTGGTGGCCACTCATAATCAGTATATAGTCGACGAATTCAGGCAACGTGTCGTAGGCATCAGGAGAGGACGCGTCGTCAGGGACGAAAGGAAAGGCAGGTACGAGGCGGATGGCAATCTTTAGATATATTCTCCGCGATACCTGGCGCCTTCTTGCCCGAAACCTAGGTCTAAGCGTACTGACCTTTGTAACAGCGGTGGCGGTTTTTTATCTTGTTGGCGCAAGCGTTCTTTTGGTCATGAACACAAGGGCTATGATTGCGGGAGTGGAAAGCAACCTGTTTGTGCAGGCTTACGTAAAGGACGGAGAAGATTCAATGAGGACTGTGGCCGAGAAAATGCAGGCCATGGAATGCGTGGCTTCCGTCGAGACGATTACGCCTCAGCAGGCGCTCGAAAGTCTCAAGGCAAGATTGGGTAGCCAGGCTGATGCCGTAACATTACTGGGTGACAATCCGCTTCCCGCCAGTGTGCAGGTCCGGGTGAAAAAGGCCGAGTTCGCCACGGTTGTCGCCAGGGAACTTATAGCGATGCCGGAAGTAGACGATGTGGTGTATTCAGGGGAGTTGGCGGATCGTCTGGGGAAGATATCTTCTTTTGTTTCCCGCTTGTCTATGGTTATTTTGGTCATTTGCATTGCGGCGGCTTCTCTTGTGCTTTTTAATACTATAAGGATAAGCGTTTATGCCAGAAAAGACGAAATCGAGACGATGCTCCTAGTGGGGGCCACGCCCGCCTTTGTCGCTTTTCCTTTTGTCCTTCAGGGAGTCACTCTTGGAGTTTTAGGTGCGTTGTTTGCGAGCGGGATTCTTTATTTTTCATATGGCTATGCCATAAATGCCTTGATTCATTCGTTGCCGTTTTTGACGCTGATAAAAGACCGCGAGCTTGTTTTGAGGCTGGGTATTGTCCTGGTGGGCGGCGGGGTTACAATTGGATGGATTTGCAGCTGGTTGGCTGTTTCCAAATTCATCAGGGCGGCAACACGGCCCCAGTAAAACTGCGGGGGTGTGGAGGAATGTTCTCATTGCCAAAGATACGGACATTCGGGAAGATTTGGCGGATTTCTCTGTTGATTTGCCTTCTGCAGGTGCTTTTTGCTGGGATTCCCTTTGCTTATGCGTCCGACATCTCACAGCTTGAGGGAACCATAAATAGTGAGGAAAAACGGCTGGAGACAATAAAAAGGCAAATAGAATATCACCAGCGGCAAGTAATGCAAACGAAAAAAAAGGAGAAATCCATACTCAATGATCTTTCGCAGATCAACCAGAACATCACCCTTTTGGAGCAGCAGATTCGTCTCGTCTCTTTAAAGGAAGAGCATACGAGGCTCAAGATAAAAGAGACGGAAGAAGAGATTGCCAGGACGGAAAAGCAGATAGAGCTGACGAAAAACGTTTTTGGGGAAAGAATTGTCGCGATATATAAATACGGCGATGTGGCCAATTTCAACCTTTTGTTTTCGGCTGTAAACGCGCACGAAGCCATGACCAATTCCTATCTTCTCTCGAAAATAGCAAGACAGGACCAGCAGATCATAAAGGATCTGTCCCAGTCGGCAAAAAAGCTTCAGGCTGCCAGGGCAGAGCTGGAGTATCAAAAAAAGACTCTCCAGCAACAGAGGGCGGACCTGGAGGAGAAAAAAAGGACGCTGAAAGCCGCAGAAAAGCAAAGAGAAAACATGCTGGATTCCCTGTCCGAGAGGAAAGAGGCGCATACACGCGCCATGCGTGAACTCCAGCAGGCAGAAAAGGAATTGCAGAACAAGATCAAGCAGCTTCTGGAAAGAAAAAGGCAGTTGGCGGCGGCGCGTAACAGGGCTGCACTCACTTACAAAGGCGGGAAGCTTCAATGGCCTGTCAAAGGGGAAATAATGAGCACTTTCGGTATGCGAGTGCACCCGACGTTCAAGACGAAGACCATGCATACGGGCATAGATATAGATGGCCGTGAGGGGGATCCCGTAAGAGCCGCCGAATCCGGAGAGGTGCTCTATGCCGGATGGCTGCGAGGCTACGGCCAGGTAATCATAATAGACCATGGAAGCGATCTCACCACTGTCTACGCCCATCTTTCGAGAATTCATGTACAGGAAGGGCAAGGAGTCAAGGTTGGGCAGAGAATCGGGAGCGTGGGTAGGACCGGGGTAACCACAGGTCCGCATTTGCACTTCGAGGTAAGAGTCAATGGAGAAGCACGGGATCCGATGAGATACCTGGGACGCTGAAAAAGTACTGAAGGGATGGAGCGAGAAAAATGTCTCGAAGGTTTCGCGATATATTGCTTGGAATCCTTATAGGCTCTTTGATAGCTGGAGGGATCTTTTCCGCGAGGGCGAGCGAGGAATACGACCTCTCGCGGATCGTGCCTTTTTCGGCCTCCGACTTGTGGCTTATCAAACAGGCCAGGACGATTGTGGAAACCTATCACGTGGACGGGCCTTCGGAAATAAAAGAAAAGGATCTTGTATATGGGGCCATTCACGGGATGGTTAAAGCCTGGGATGATCCTTATACCCGCTTTGTGGACCCCGACACGCTCAAGGAAGAAGAAATAGAGATGCAGGGCGAATACGGTGGCCTCGGGATCTATATCAGCCAAAGAGACGGACGCACTCTCATAATAAGTCCAATCGAGGGGACGCCGGCAGACAGGGCGGGACTGAAACCCAAGGATGAAATAGTAAAGATCGGTGAAGAGGTCATTCTCGGTTGGGATCAGAACAAGGTGGTAGACACACTGCGCGGAAAGCCTGGAACAAACGTGACTATCTGGATAAGGCGCGAAGGCGAGGATCAGCTTCTGAAATTTGATATAAAGAGGGAAAATATACAAATACATACGGTCAGGTACGAAATGATAGGAGACACAGGCTATCTGAGGATCTCCCAGTTTAACCAGAAAACGGAATGGGAGTTTCAGGATGCCTTGAGGGATATAGAATCCAAAGGTGCACAGGGCCTGGTTATAGATTTAAGGAATAACCCGGGCGGCCTGCTGTCTGTTTGCGTGGATATTGCTGACATGTTTCTCGAAGAAGGGGTTATCGTCAGCACGAGGGGTCGTTTCGACAGGGCCAACGAAGTCCTTTACGCGACTTCAGGCACCGAGACGGATCTGCCTGCTGTCGTGCTTATAAACGAAGGCAGCGCCAGTGCTTCCGAGATTCTGGCCGGTGCTTTGAAAGATCACGACCGCGCCGTGCTTGTGGGTAAACAGACCTTCGGTAAAGGCTCGGTGCAGACCCTCTTCAGCCTTCCCGATTCCTCGGGGATATTTGTTACCATAGCAAAATATTATACGCCTGCGGGAACCGTCATAGACAAGGTCGGGCTGGAGCCTGACATCGAGGTGGACGGGGAATTCGGCAAGGAACGCCAAGAAGACGAACAATTGCAGCGAGCCTTGAAAGAACTGAACAGCCGGCAGTGAAAGGCCTTTAATGTATGGTTAATAAATCAGGAATGCGCGTGGTGCTTTGCCTTTTGTTGTTGTCTTTGTTAATTGCTGGTGCGCTGTTCAAACCTGCGACTGGTCTTGCCATTTCGCAAAAGAAAGATAAGGTCCCTGTTGCCATTCTGATTGACGACCTGGGTTATTCCCGGGAAGCAGCAGAGAGGCTTTCACGGCTTCCCCTCCCTGTCACCTGGGCGATAATCCCCTACAAGTCATATAGTCTTTGGACGGCTGATTTGGCCCGCCGGAGTGGGATTCCCTTTCTTACTCATCTGCCTATGCAGGCGGAAACAGATCCGCCGACGGGGGAGTTTCTCGTAGGTGTGGGAATGCCCCGGGACCATATTAGACGTGTTGTGCGGAATGCGCTTTGGTCGCTTCCTGGAACGTCCGGGCTGAATAACCATCGCGGGTCCAAGGCTACCTCGGACCCCAAAGTTATGAAAGCCGTTGTGGAAGAGGTAGCTGCCGAAGGCCTTCTTTTGGTCGATAGCAGAACGAGCTCCAGCTCAGTTGCTTACGAGGTTGCAAGAGATTGGGGAATCCCGGCCGGGAAAAACAGCATTTTCCTGGATCACGAAGCCAATGCGGATTACATGTGGAGCCGTTTTTATGAACTTGCGCGTATTGCCAAAAAAAACGGCGGAGCCATAGGCATATGTCATGCGAGGCCCGAAACAATTCCGTTTCTGTTTGCGCTGTACGAATCCCCTCCACCTGATGTAGAATTTGTCACTGTGCCCGAATACCTTTCGAGGATTTTGCGCGGCGCTGGGGAGGAATAGCGGATGAAAGGCAAGGTCGAGGCGATCATAGGAACGCAATGGGGCGATGAAGGCAAGGGACGTGTTGTAGATGCCGTCGCTTCAAGGGTCGACGTGGTCGTACGGTATCAGGGTGGTGCCAATGCAGGTCATACCGTAATGGCGGAAGGCGAGACCTATATATTCCACCTTCTTCCTTCGGGGATGCTTTATCCTGGCAAGACCTGCGTGATCGGAAATGGAGTAGTCGTCGATCCGCAACAACTGATAGAGGAACTTGAAGGCCTGCAGGAAAAAGGGAAGGACAGGGCTCGTCTCGTTCTGAGCGGGAATGCCCATGTGGTAATGCCCTATCACAAGGTTCTCGACGGCATGGAGGAACGGTTTCGAGGAACCGGGAAAAGAATCGGTACGACGAGAAGGGGAATAGGTCCCTGTTACATGGATAAGGTAGCCAGGCGGGGCATACGTGTTGAGGACCTTCTGGAACCCGATGTCCTCAGGGAAAAACTGACCTTCAACCTTGAATATGATAATTTGCTTTTGACCCGGATTTACGAGGAATCGCCCCTTTCTTTCGGCGAGATATACGATCAGGCTCTAACCTGGGGCGAGAAACTCGCCCCCTATGTCGGGGACGGGTCACTGGTAATTTACAGGGCGATCGAAGCGGGGGATACGGTTCTTCTGGAAGGGGCTCAGGGAACGCTCCTCGACTTGGATCACGGGACGTATCCCTACGTGACCAGTTCGAATGCCATAGGAGGAGGGGGTTGCACCGGTGCCGGCATAGGCCCGGTACAAATCACACGCATGACAGGAGTGGCAAAAGCCTACTGCACCAGAGTTGGTTCCGGTCCTTTCCCGACGGAAGCCGATGAGGAATCGGCAAATCGCCTCAGGGATCGGGGAGGAGAATATGGTGCTACGACGGGACGCCCTCGCAGATGCGGATGGCTTGATCTCGTGGCCCTGAAACATGCCGTGAGGGTCAACGGCCTTACAGGGATAGCCCTGACGAAGCTCGACGTTCTTTCCGGAGAAAAGAAACTTCCAGTCTGCGTCGCTTATTCCCATGAGGGGCGGCGTGTAGAAGATTTTAAAGGAGGTTATTCTTTTCTTGAAAAGGTTAAACCTGTCTACAAGGAATTCGAAGGCTGGGAAGAGGATACCAGTAATTGCAAGAATTTTGACTCCTTGCCGGAGCAAGCCAGAAAATATGTGGAATTTATTGAGAAAGAAACAGGAGTGCCGGTGGTTTTCATCGGCGTAGGTCCAAAACGTGAGCAGATGATCCGCCGTGGTTTATAGTTATATCTGCGCTACCGGTTTAAAAAAGGACGGGCCTTGGTGCCCGTCCTTTTTTCGCATCTGGTGGGCGACACAGGTTTCGAACCTGTGACCTCTTCCGTGTGAGGGAAGCGCTCTCCCGCTGAGCTAGTCGCCCTTGCCCGGACATTATATATGGCCGACCGGGACATTGCAAGGCTTGGGGTACTGCTGGAAGTACCATGGAAACGTTACCAATGAAAACGCGAAGGAATCATTCTCCCTTCGCGTTTTTGTGTGTATGTAATTTATTCCGCCTGCGTTATTGTCATTTTTTTATCTTAGGCACGCTGAAACTCTTGGCTCCCCAGGATTTCCCTTTGATGGGCTCCCCCTCGATCAATTCTACAAAACGGTTGAGGCATTTCGGGCATTTGATGCCCGGTGTGATATCTTCCACTTCGAAAGTATGCTTGCAGTGGAGACATCGATAGGTCCGCATTCAAGAACACCTCCTGTTTTGTCCTAGGCATTCAATTTTTTTTATTATAGCAAATAAAGCTGCCTGTTGGTGAGCGGGCGAGTTGATCCCGGCATCAAAGCTACAGGGAAAACGCTCCAAGGCAAGCGGCGAAGGCCAAAGCCGGCAGCATGTTGATTACCTTCACATTCTGGATTTCGGAGGAGATTGAAGCCGATGCCGAGTTTACCAGGGGTACCTAAAACAGGAATGCCGGATCCGATTTCCTTGGTCATAGCGTTACTCGAGAAGGGATATTTGGAGCCAATCAGCACGTTTGAGGACAGATTATACACTAAACCGCCATTTGTTCGTGAAGGGTCAGAAAATCTTGAAAGTATAGAAGACGGAAAAGTAAATACCCGTTCCTACTAGTATGACTCCAGTCAAAATCCTGATCTTTTCTTGTATGGCATGGAGCGACGCCTCCGAAGCCGATAGCGCGGAAATCCCCAGAGAAAGCGAAAAAGCCAGCACTGTAACAGGAAGTGCCGTGCCTATACCGAAAATCGCCGGTAGCAAAAAGGGCGAGGATTCCTTTGCCGCAAGCGGAACCAGACCTCCGAAAAACAGGGCTGCCGAAACGGGACACAAGGCCAGGGCGAATATGATACCCATGACAAAAGCGCCGCCGGGTCCTTTGAAAAGGGCATTGTCCCTTATACGTTTAGTAAAAGAAAAGGGCGGAAGTTCAAGGAGATCAAGCACAAAGACGCCTACAACCAACAGGATAGGTCCCAGGAACATGTTCATGTGGCGCTGCAAAGCCATGGAAACCGACGGTATTGCCATGACACCGTTTACGACCAAAAACCCGAGTACCGAAAATGTGACCATCCTGCCTAGAGCGTAGGCGACCCCCGACAAAAGGACCGAACGGTTGTTTCCGCAATCCTTTTCGATGAAGGAAAAAGCCGCTATGTTCGATGCCAGCGGACAGGGGCTGACGGAAGCCAGTATGCCTATCCACAGGGCGGAGAACGCCGGAAAAAGAAGGTTCATCGCTTGCACCCTTTTGAGAATTCCACGATTTCGCTGCGCAGAAAATCTGAAAGCCTGTCACGGTTTGAAGCCAGGTTCCAGACCTCGTCCAGGCGTTTCCAACGTTCTGGGTTGTTGCGGTCCAGGACGACAATCGTAGTTGTATAAAGACCATAGTCGAAAATGTATTTTTCGTTTCCGGGTTCCTCCACGTTGACCTCGCTCCATATTATCCGGGGTAAGTCGCCGCCGAACTCGTCTTTTTCAAGGGAGCCGATGACCTCAGAGGCTTCTTCTCTTATGATGTCACAGGTAGGGCATTCTGTGCTTACGTAGAAAAAAAACACCTCCACTTCGCAGCTGGAACGTTCAGTGTATTCCGTTATCTGAGGTCTTTGAGGTAATTGATCGGCATTGACACCCCGCCCATGCATGCGGACAATGTCTTTTACGGCAACGAAAAAACCTGCCGCGGCAAATACAAGAAGAATGATTCCGATCAGACGTTTCATTGAATCTCTCCATCTCGTCCGCAATTTTGTTTGATGAATATACCAAACATGGTATATAATTGCAATCAGGATATTGGTTCCAGTTTACGGCTTTGGAGGTGTTGTTTTAACCATGGCCGAAGGCAGAAGATTTTCAGATGCTAAAGATTTTGAACAAAAGCGGTCGCTAAGGATAACGGGGATGACCTGCGCCACCTGTGCCAGGAACGTGGAAAGAGCCCTCCAGAAGACGGAAGGCGTGAGGTTCGCGGCGGTAAACCTTGCCACCGACACCGCTTTCCTGGTACTCGACGAGGATGTTCCGCAAACACGGCTCAAGGAAGCCGTCGAAAAAGCCGGTTACGGAGTAACCACCGAATCTGCCGATGACCTTGAAAAAAGACGTTACTACGAGGCAAAGCAAAACCTGCTGGTAGCCCTCTCGATCACTGTACCCCTTTCTGTTTTGATGATCCTCCACATGGTTGGTGCACACATGCCATGGTTCGTGCTGCTTGAAGTGATAGCAGGCGGGGTAGTGGTCTTTTATGCGGGGCGCAAGACGATCAAAGGTGCCTGGATCGCGCTTGTTCACTGGCATACAAACATGGATACGCTTATATTTTTCGGTTCCGTCGCCTCCTGGGTGACCGCAGTGTTGAACTTCCTGGGCTTGCCGGTGGCCTCCTTCGGGTCCATAGGGGCCATGATCGTGACCCTGCACATTACCGGTCGTTACGTGGAATCCAGGTTGCGTGACAGAGCCGCCAAGGAAGTCAAGTCACTCCTTAAAATCCAGGCCAGGGAGGCCAGAATCCGTACAGAGGAAGGCGAAGAGTTCAATGTTCCCATAGAGGCCGTCAAGGAAGGATTCACGGTTATCGTAAAACCCGGCGAACGGATTCCTGTCGATGGGACAGTAACCGAGGGACGATCCTCCGTCGACGAATCGATGATCACAGGTGAGCCCATCCCCCTCGAAAAGACACCCGGAAATGAAGTCACAGGGGGATCACTCAACCTGACGGGTCTTTTGGTCGTCAAGGCCACAAAAACCGGTGAAGATTCCTTCCTTTCGCAAATGATTTCCCTGGTGCAGGAAGCCCAGGGAGCGAAAATTCCCATCCAGGCTCTTGCAGACAGGATTACGTTGTTTTTCGTCCCCACAATTCTCGTACTTGCGGTATCTGCGGCTGTTTTTTGGTACCTCCGGTATGACCTGATGCTGCCTTTTATCAACGCCGCGAGAAGCTGGCTTCCCTGGGTTCTGGAGACAGAAGGTGCTGTATCTTTCGCGGTCTTCGTTTTTGTGGCAACGCTGGTTATCGCCTGTCCCTGCGCCCTGGGTCTTGCAACACCCATGGCGCTAGTGGCCGGTACCGGGGCCGCATACAAGCAGGGGCTCATCATCCGTAACGCAGAAGCCATTCAGACGTCTAGGGATATAGGCGTGGTAGTAGTGGACAAGACGGGGACCGTCACGGTGGGCAGCCCCAAAGTTGTTCGGCACGACCTTCAACCGGAGGATCTGGCCTATGTCATAGCCGCAGAAAAACAATCCAATCACCCCCTGGCAAAAGCGATTACAGCGGTCGAGGACGAAAAAAACAACCTTTCAGACGTAGTGGAAGATTTCGAGGAAACTTCCGGCGAAGGGATCAGGTTCAGGGCAAAAGGAGAGGCTTATGTGGTTGGCAAGCCAGAAGATTTTTCAGCCTATACCAGTGACCTTGAAGCGGGAAGAACCGTCGTGGAGGTCCGCAAGGGAGGCCGTCGAGCTGGGTGTTTCGTGATAGAAGACCCGATCAGGGATGACTCCGCTCAAGCTGTTCGGAAATTGAAGGAGTCGGGGATTGTCCCTGTGATGGCTACGGGAGACAACGAGAAAACAGCGCGGGCGGTGGCGGATCGGGTCGGGATCGACGTCGTACATGCAGGCGTGCGGCCCGAAAGAAAATTGGACATAGTGAGAGGCTATCAGGCTGAAGGAAAGAAAGTTATGATGGTAGGCGATGGCATGAATGATGCCGCCGCCCTGAAAGGGGCTGATATAGGCATAGCCATCGGTTCAGGGATGGATCTTGCCATCGATAGCGCCGACGTTGTTATAGTCAAAGGCGGTCTTTCGAAGGTAGTCTCGGCGGTGGGTATCTCATTGAAAACCTTTAAGGTAATCGGTCAAAACCTGTTCTGGGCGTTTCTGTACAACGTCGTGGCCATACCCCTTGCCATGGCCGGACTTTTGCACCCGGCTGTGGCAGAGGCGGCGATGGCTTTCAGTTCCATCTCGGTTGTGCTCAATTCGATGAGGATAAGATGGGAGGAGGATTAATCTATGTCGAAGCTGGTTTTCGATGTACCGGACATGTCCTGTGAACACTGTGTGAGAAACATCACCAGTGCCTTGGAGGAGGCTGGTTTTCGGGACTTTCACGTGTCGCTCGAGAGTAAGACAGTCAGCCTTGAAACGGAGGCAGCGGAGAGGTTAATGGATGTTCTTGAAGAGGCTGGATACCCTGCCTCGATCCGGGAAAAATAGAATTTTCGACATTGGTGTTGGGGTTTCCGGCCGCCAAGCAATGTCTCTTTAGTGATGAGCGACCGGATGAAGCGCCAAGAAAAAGGGAGGGGAATGCCATATGAATGTTCTTCCTCGAAAAGATTTTAACGATGTTTCACTCGTTCTTTGCGGGGCCGCAGGCCAGGGAGTGCAAACGATAGAAGAGATACTTGTCAAGTCTCTCCACGAAGGGGGATATCATGTTTTCGCCAGTCGCGAGTACATGTCAAGGGTTCGTGGTGGTAACAATTCCACCGAAATTCGCGTCTCCACGGAGCCGGTAAATGCATTTGTTGACAGGATCGATCTCCTGCTTCCTTTCAACCAGGGGGTAAGGCAGAACATACGTGAACGAATAACCGAAAGCACAGTCATTCTGGGTGACAAGGAAGAACTGGGAGAGGAGTTGAGCGATACCGAAGGCTGGTTTGTCGATGTGGACCTTCTCAAAAGGGGCCACGAGGTAGGAGGTAAAGTATACTCAGGAGTCGTAGCCGCAGGGATTGTGGCAAGCCTCTTTGGGCTTGACAGGTCGATTCTCTACGGGTTTTTCCAAAAGCGTTTCGCCGGAAAGGAAGAGGTTATCGAAAAAAACCGGAAGGCTGTTGACGCGGGTTACGAAATAGGCGGGAACATGAAAAACGACAAGTCCCTGGAGATTATGCTCGAAGGAAAAAGGAAAGGTGAACAGAGCGTAGTCCTTAACGGCACCGATGCTTTATCATTAGGGGCTCTGGCCGGTGGTTGTGACTTTGTCACCTCTTATCCAATGTCACCGGCTACGGGTGTGCTGACATTTATGGCCAAAAACTCACACCGTTTCGGCGTAGCCGTGGAGCAGGCCGAAGATGAGATAGCCGCCATTAATCTTGCGCTGGGTGCTTCCTATGGAGGAGCGAGACCAATGGCCACTACTTCGGGAGGAGGGCTTGCCCTGATGTCGGAGGGCATTAGCCTTGGCGGTATCACGGAACTCCCTGTAGTGATTCATGTAGGGCAAAGGCCGGGGCCCGCAACGGGCATGGCGACGCGCACAGAGCAGGCGGATCTCGAATTCGTGCTTCATGCGGGACACGGCGAGTTCCCCAAGGCCGTTTTTGCACCTGGCTCACTTGAAGAAGCCTTCTACCTGTCTCAAAGAGCCTTCAACCTCGCCGCCAGGTATCAGACCCCCGTTTTTGTCCTCACCGACCAATACTTCCTGAATTCCTATTACGACATAGAACCTTTCGATACGGAGGGTCTGACCATAGAAAAACACATAGTCGAATCGACCGAGGATTACCAGCGGTATGTAGTCACCGAAGACGGCATATCTCCTCGGAGCGTTCCGGGATATGGCAAGGGGATGGTCGGGACCGACAGCCACGAACACGATGCAGACGGTCATGTACAGGAAGATTTTCACTTGCGGAAAAGAATGGTTGAAAAAAGACTGAGGAAAATGGAAGGTCTCAAAAAAGAAACGGTGCCGCCGACTCTGCTTGGAACGGAAGATTACGATAGCCTGGTAGTTGCATGGGGTTCGACCCGGCACATCGTTGAAGAGGCGGTCAAAAGGCTTGGAAGAAAAGGCACAGCTGTTTTGCATTTCTCGCAGGTTTACCCTTTGCCGAAAGAAACGGAAAGTTACTTGCGTAAGGCGAAGATCGTGGTAGACGTGGAAGGCAATGCCACGGGCCAGCTGGCCAGGTTGATACGCACAGAGACAGGGTTTGAGATTCCAAGGCGCATCCTGAGCTATACCGGTCTACAGATGTCTGTCGAATTCGTGGCTGAAGAGCTCCGGAAGCTTCTTTCCCAGGAGGTGTGAGAAATGGACTGGAAAATCTACGATCTCGACGGAATAGACATCCAATGGTGTCCCGGATGCGGGGATTTCCAGATAATGGAAGCACTCAAAAAAGCCCTTGCCGATTTGGAGCTTGCACCGAGAGAAGTGGTGCTTTTTTCGGGTATAGGCCAGGCGGCAAAGATGCCGCATTTCATGAAAGGCAATTTCTTCAACGGTCTTCACGGCCGATCGATTTCGAACGCCACGGGAATGAAGGCGGCCAATCCGGAAATGGTGGTCATCGCCATCGGAGGGGACGGTGATATGTACGGTGAAGGCGGGAATCATTTCCTGCACACCATAAGGCGCAACCCTGACATCACCAATCTGGTTCATAACAATATGGTATACGGCCTGACGAAAGGACAGGCTTCGCCGACCACCCCCATCGGGTTTAAAACGCCTGTCCAGGTGGATGGGGTTTTTGAGGAACCTTTCAATCCTTTGGCCGTTGCCATAGCCCAGGGGGCTACCTTTGTCGCGAGGGCTTTTTCAGGTTACGTGGACGAGACGAAAGAGATCATAAAACAGGCGATCAGACACAAGGGGTATGCCCTTGTGGACATCTTCCAGCCCTGCGTTTCCTTCAACAAGATAAATACTCATAAATGGTTCAGGGAAAATACTTATTTCCTTGAAGAGGGCTACGATCCTACTGACAGGAAAACCGCCATGATGAAAGCCTTCGAGAAAGAACCTTATCCTCTGGGGATACTTTACAGGGAAGAGGGGAAAAAAACCTTCGAGGAAAACCTTGCCTGTTATGCGGAAGACAAGACCCCACTTTACAGGCGGGAAAGGAAGCCGGAGCTGGTTGCGCAATTTTTAAAGGATCTTGATTGAATAAAGAAATTTCCCGATGCCCCGCTTCCTTTTCGGGCGGGGCTTCCCCCTTTGAGGTTATATGAAGGCTATTCCCACTGCAGGTACAGTATACGATTCCAGGCGAAGTTTCGTATCGCCGCCGTCGATGGATTTGAACCCAGGGAAAGTCGGGCGAACTCATCCATAAGGTGCTCATAGGCTTTTTTTTTGTAAGGCAGGGTTTCTCCACCCCAGACAATTTCAGTGATCCTTTGAAGCTGCTTATAGACCTCAGGGGCTGGAACGAAACGGAAGCCGCCCGAGGTTAGCGAAATGGTGTATACAAACGTCAGGACACTGTTTCCCGAAAGTCTGGGCAGGTCTTCATATTGAGGCAAACTTGGGGATATATAAAGGGCCACACCTTCAGGCAAGTTTAACTTGAAAGGAATAGCATCCCAATAGGTCCTCTCCAGGGGGCAAATATCGACCCATGCCTTCTTTTCCCCTCCCAGCGCTCCGATCCAAAGCTGAATACCTTTTGATCTTCCGGAAGGTTCCGTGAAAGACAATATCCATATCAGGTCTCTGGCAAAATCTTCGTCGGCATGGAACCGGTAGACCTTTTCGCCCGCCGGCGTGAGCCCCTCAAGTGGAAGAAGTTTCTGTAAGCCCGCAGGGCTTCTCAAAAAAGCGGTGTCAATTATTCCGTCTTTTATGTCGAGTACAAGATAGACGGGGTGACCTGGAACGGACAGGACCTGCACGGTCGCACGTGCAGGTAGGGGGTTTGACAGCAATAGAAACAAGAAAGCCGCCACCATAAAAAAGGCCGAAACCCCGCTTTTGTTCAAGGTTTTTCCTCCTGGTCGCTTCATTTTTTATCTCACAGACGGGTGATTCGTATGATAGAGCCGGCATCCAGGGAGCCGGCCAGTTCCCTTACGGATTTCCCCAGGACAGGATGGCGCCAGTCAGGAGCTATCTGTACCAGGGGGACCAGCACAAAGGCGCGTCGGTGCATCTGGGGGTGAGGAAGAACGAGGCCACTTTCATTAAAAACCTGGTCGTCGTAAAAAAGAAGATCCAGGTCTATTTCACGAGGACCCCACTTGTAACGGCGGATGCGGCCCAGATCGCTTTCGATATTCAAGAGTAATTCCAGCAACACCCGGGGCAAAATATCGGTTTCGGCCAGTACACAAGCGTTTAAAAACCTGGGTTGATTTTCCATACCCCAGGGTGGGGTTTCGAAGACATCGCTGGAAGCGCTGATACGGAGAGAACTTTCTTCAAGAAGCATGACGGCTTGCCGCATGGTACCCAGACGATCCCCGAGGTTGCTTCCCAAAGCGATTGCTGTCTGTGTCACCTGGAAACCTCCTTTATAGCCTGGATCATTTTGATGACACGTGTATTCTTTAGGACATCGTGTACGCGAACTATAGAGACGCCTTCAGTGGCGCACAAGGCAGTTATGGCCAGTGTTCCTTCAATCCTGTCGTCCGTTTCCAGTCCGCCCAGGACTTTGCCGATGATGCTTTTGTTGGAGTGGCCTATCAAAAGTGGTCTGCCAAGTACTTTGAATGCCTGGAGGTTTTTGAGAATAGCAAGGTTGTGGTTTGTAGTTTTGCCGAACCCGAGCCCAGGGTCGAGAATTATTTTAGAGGTGTTTACGCCCCGGGAAGAGGCTTCTTCTAGTCTTTCCTCGAAAAAGGAAACGATTTCGCCGATGACATCGTCGTAATGGGGGTTTTTCTGCATGGTTTTGGGGGTTCCCTTCATATGCATGCATATGTAGGGAACGTCGAGTTCGGAAATTACGTCAAACATCGATGGGTCCAGTCGCGCCGCGGAAATATCGTTTATTATGTCCGCCCCGTTTTCAATGGCTGCTTTTGCCACGGATGCCTTGTTAGTGTCAACCGATATGGGCAAGTCAAAGCCGTTTTTTCGGAGAGCCCGCAAGACAGGCAGGATTCTTCCCTTTTCTGTTTCTTCGGGAACAGGTTCAGACCCTGGGCGCGTAGATTCTGCACCAAGATCCAGTATGTCCATGCCTTCTTTTTGCATCTGGAAAGCCTTTTTCAGGCACTCGTCTATGTTTGAAATCCTGCTTGGGGAGAAAAAAGAATCGGGCGTCAGGTTGATTATACCCATCATGAGCGGGCGTGGACCCAGGCGCAGGATCCTTCCCTCCGTCAGGGGAATCGACCAGGCCGAAACGTATACGTTGGCAAAGGCGGTAGCGAGAGCGCTGCGTATTGTTTCGAGCCCCCAGTAAGGCATGGCCTCAAGCTTTTTTATAAGGCTGTCGTACTGTCCTGGTGTTCCCAAAAGCAGTACATCGCAGGTTTTGATGGTTCCCTGTATAGCATCTTTGTGCACTATGGCGTCGCCGCCCCGTGAGAGCATTTCCTGCTTGAGCGCGTTGGCGGCACGGTAGTCGACACTTGCGATGTGAAAAGCCAGGATCTTTCGTTTTGCTTCAAAATAGGGCAGACTCCGGATGTCCGCTCCAAGGCGTTTCAGGATTGATTCAAGGTCTTTGACAGAGTTAACAGGGCAAAGATAGGGAATCATAGCAGGCACATCTCCCTAAAAAAAATCGAGCATCAGCGGAAGCCATAATATTCCACACAACAGACGAGGTCAAGAAAAGAGCATCCACGACCTGTTGATCATACCCACTCACTGACAAGGTTAGGCAAATGCTTTGTCTGGTTCAATGTTATCAGGCAATATCCGCGGCTTTCCTCGTGGGTCAGGATGGAGTATGAGGCGGTGTCGACGTGTATTCTCCAGAAATAGGGATGAGCGATATCGAGAGCGGATGCGAAAAGGGGTTTCAGTACCGCGCGGTGGGTAACCAGTATAAAAGACTGTCCCTTATGGGATTTTACCAACTGGTTTAATTCAGCGAAGGCCCTGCAACGCACATCCTCCAGAGTTTCGGCCCCCTCCAGTCTGAGTCGCTCCGGATTGGAAAGCCAGAGACTCCATTCTTCAGGGTATTCTTCCTGGATTTCGGTTTTTGGCCTTCCTTCCCAGGGACCAAGGGACATGTTGTCGATCCCATTGCGGATTTCAAGAGGTATACCAATGGCTTCGGCTATAATCTTTCCCGTTTCCTTTGCTCGAGAGAGTGGTCCCGAGTATATCGCTTGTGCGGTATGAAAAGCGGCAAGTTCCCCTGCGAGGGCCTTTGCCTGGGCAAGGCCGTTTTCGTTCAAGGGGAAATCCTTCCTCCCTCGAAAAAGACCTTCCCTGTTGCCCTCGCATTCTCCGTGTCTAACGAGGATAGCCGTTGTTCTGCTTTTGGCAGCTTTCACCGACACCACTCCCATCGAGTAAAGGTATAGCAACTATCATACCTTAATCATAAAAGGAAAAGAAAAGATCTGACCAGTGTTGACAATAAAACTCTCCATTGGTACCCTACTTTTTGGTATCCTTCTGCGTTAGCACTCTTTTGGCTAGAGTGCTAACAATATTAGAGAGGATGTTGAAAAGTGCTAACCGAACGACAACTTGAAATCGTATTGGCGGTTGTTTACGAATACATACGTTCCGGTGTTCCCATAGGGTCCAGAACGATCGCGAAGCGCTACCTGAAAGGCTGTAGCGCCGCGACTATCAGGAACGAAATGGCCGACCTCGAAGAATTGGAGTACCTCTACCAGCCTCATACCTCTGCAGGACGTATCCCGACGCCGAAGGCGTTCCGGATATACGTGGACGCCATACTGCAGCGCCAGGGTAGCCGACCTGCTACGCGTCCGGAATGGCTTGATGAGCTGCGGAAAAGGCGTGACGACGTCCAGGCGGCTTTGAGGTACACTACAAAACTTTTGGGAAATCTTACCCATTGTGTTTCTCTGGCCGCACTTGGGCCGGCCCAGGAAGCGGTTTTGCAGAAAGTGGAATTCATAAGGGTAGCCGAGCGGTCAGTTTTGATTATCGTGGTTCTCAAGGGGGGACTTATCCATCACAAAATGGTCTCGCTCCCCTTCGATATGACTCAGGAAGCCCTCGACGAGCTTTCCAGGCGGGTCAACATGGTCGCCCAGGACAAATCCTGGAACGAGGTCCGCGATGTACTCCAAAGGTATGTCATGGAGGAACTTGAGGCTTATGCTGACAGTTGCCGGAAGGCTCTTGAAGAGATGAACGGTATGCTCGCAGAAAATTCGTACCAGTATTTTACCAGCGGAAGATACAACGTGCTCGGGCTTCCGGAGTTCAGCGATTTGAGCCGTTTACAGACGATAATGGCTCTTCTGGAGGAGGATTCATCGATAGCACAACTTGTAAAGCAGTTTTCGCCCGATAACGGACTGTCAGTAATTATAGGGGACGAAAATCCCGTAACGCAAATGCGGGAGTGTTCAGTCCTCATGGCCTCTTCGGTGGAAAAGGGACGAAAAACAATCCTTGGGCTGATAGGGCCCGTTAGGATGGATTACGAATACGCTATTTCTGTTCTACAGAGTATCTTGGGGGGGCTTTCGCGGGACGAAGAAACATCGGACAAGGGAGGTCCATTAAATGGCATCAAAAAGCAAGGATGAAGGGAAAAAACACGAAAAAGAAATAAAAATCGGAGAAAAACCCTTTTCGGAAGGCCAGGGCAAGGAGGCGAAGATGGAGGAACTTTGCCCTGAAAAAGGCGGAAACGCAAAAGCCGAAGATTTTGTAGGCGAGTTAAACGACCTGAAAAAGAAGCTGGAAGAAATGGAACGAATCGTGGAACAGCTAAAGGAAGAAAACAGGTTGCTTCGCGAAGCTGCGGCCCGCACTGCGGCGGATTTTTACAATTATAAAAATCGCATTGAACGCGAGGCAGAGCAAACCAGGCGTCGTATGGCCGCGAGTATGGCGGAATCGTTGCTTCCTGTTTTGGATAATTTCGACAGGGCACTGGAATCACAAGACCCCGTCGACGCAACTGCCTTGAAAAAAGGCGTCGAAATGGTCAGGTCACAGTTTTACGGTGTGTTGGAGCAGTTCGGCGTAGAAACCATAGAAGCGAAAGGCAAGACATTTGATCCCTTGCTGCACGAAGCTGTAGCAGTCGAGGAAACTTCCGAAGCTCCTGACGGGACGGTGCTCGAGGAATTTCAACGCGGTTTCCTCATCGACGGCAAGGTGCTGAGAGCTTCTAAGGTAAAGGTCGCAAAGCGGTCGGAAGAAACGTCAGAAAACGGCGGAAATGGCAGATAATTGACGGCTGAAATTTGTCGTGCAAAAGACATCAAGAGGTGATTGAGATATGGGCAAAGTAATAGGAATTGACCTAGGGACAACGAACAGCTGCGTTGCCGTAAAGGAAGGAGACAATATTACCGTCATAACCAACCCGGAAGGCAGCCGAACCACTCCTTCGGTTGTGGCTTTTACGAAAGATAAGGAGAGACTGGTGGGACAGCTTGCGAAGAGGCAGGCTATCGTTAACCCCGAGCGTACGATCAGTTCAATAAAACGCCATATGGGAAGCGACTTCACCGTGGAGATCGACGGGACGAGATACACGCCGCAACAAATCTCGGCGATGATACTGCAGAAGCTGAAACGCGATGCCGAGGATTATCTCGGTGAAAAGGTGACCCAGGCGGTCATTACCGTGCCGGCCTATTTCACCGACGCCCAACGCCAGGCCACAAAGGACGCGGGAAAGATCGCCGGGCTCGAGGTCCTCAGGATCATAAACGAGCCAACAGCGGCATCTCTTGCTTACGGTGTGGACAAAGCAGGCGATCACAAGATCCTGGTCTTCGACCTTGGAGGGGGAACTTTCGACGTATCAATTCTGGACGTGGGAGTAGAAGACGGAGTTATCGAAGTCCTTGCCACCTCGGGCGATAACCACCTTGGCGGCGACGACTGGGACCAGAGGATCATCGACTGGATGGTCCAGGAATTCAAAAAGAAAGAAGGCGTGGACCTTTCGAAAGACAAGATGGCTCTCCAGCGTCTCAGGGAGGCCGCGGAGAAGGCGAAGGTCGAGCTTTCTTCCATGTCGGAAACGTCCATCTCGCTGCCGTTTATAAGCGCCGATGCCAACGGTCCGAAACATCTCGAAATGACCCTGACCAGGGCGCGTTTCGAAGATATGACCAGAGATCTTTTGGAAAGGGTCGTCGGTCCGACTAAAAGGGCAATAGAGGACTCGGGTCTGACAAAAGAAGAAATCGGAAAGGTCCTTTTGGTGGGCGGTGCGACCAGAATGCCCATGGTGCAAAAAAAGATCGTGGAGCTTCTCGGCAAGGAGCCGACAAAGGGCATAAACCCCGACGAGTGCGTAGCCGTCGGTGCTGCCATCCAGGGGGCTATCCTTTCGGGGGACCATAAGGATATTATCCTCGTCGACGTAACACCCTTGTCCTTGGGTATAGAAACGCTCGGTGGTGTTTTCACGAAAATAATAGACAGAAACACGGCGATACCAGTTTCCAGAAGCCAGATTTTTTCTACGGCTTCGGACAATCAATCGCAGGTCGAGATTCACGTCCTGCAGGGTGAACGTCCAATGGCGGCCGACAACGTTTCACTGGGTAGGTTTATCCTCGACGGAATTCCCCCGGCACCCAGGGGAATACCACAAATCGAGGTGGCCTTTGACATAGATGTGAACGGCATTTTGAATGTCACCGCAGTAGACAAGGGGACCAACCGAAAGCAACACATCACGATCCAGTCTTCACGGCTCGAAGAGGAAGAGATCGAACGGATGAGACGCGAGGCTGAAGAAAACGAAGAGGCGGATAAGAGGAAAAAACAGCTGGTAGAAGCCAGAAACGAGGCGGACTCCCTGGTCTACAGCACCGAGAAGGTACTTGGTGACCTGGGCGAAAAGGTGGATGGGCAGGAGAAGTCACGGATCGAACAAAAGATCGATGATCTTAAAAAAGCCTCCGCGGGAGACGATGTAGAAGCTATCAAAAAAGCATCGGAGGCGTTAACCAGGGACCTGCACGAGCTTTCCGCCAGGGTGTACAAGGAAACGCAGGAAACGGGTGATCAGGACTCAGGCGGTGGGCAGGGGGGCCCAGGCGAAACGGTAGACGCAGAATTTGAAGATGCATCCGGACAGGCATGACCGGGAGTGATGCTTAGTGAACGGGCCCGGCAAGGAAAAGGACCTGTACAAGGTCCTCGGTGTCCCGAGGGACGCAAGCCAGGAAGATATAAAGCGAGCCTACAGGAAGCTTGTCCGCAAATATCATCCTGACGCAAACCCCGGCGACAAGGAGGCCGAGCAGCGCTTCAAGGCCATAAACGAGGCCTACGAAGTCTTGGGTGATCCGCAAAAGCGAAGACAGTACGATCAATTTGGCACCATAGGTGATGATGTGGGTCAAGGCCCCTTCGGGGGTGGGTTCGACCCGTTCGGAGATATATTCGGGGATATCTTCGACTCTATGTTCGGTGGATTTGGGGGAACGCGCCAACGGGGCCCTTCGCGAGGCGAAGACTTGGAGATGACGTTGTCCGTCTCTCTTGAGGAGGCTTACTTCGGATCGACGCGCAAGGTGACTTTGCCCCGCTGGGAAAAGTGTAAAAGATGCGATGGGTCGGGTGCGGAACCGGCCACGGAGATCAGGACATGTCCAGCCTGTGGAGGGACGGGGCAGCGTCAGCATCAGCAGCGGACTCCCTTTGGTACCTTTGTGAACGTCACGACCTGCACTGACTGTAAAGGCACAGGCAAAAGAATCGATTCACCGTGCAAGGATTGCGGAGGTTCGGGAAGGGTACGTAAGCACCGGGAGGTAGAAGTCAAGATCCCCCGCGGGGTCGACACGGGCGTAAGGCTGAGAGTTGCCGGTGAGGGAGGACCGGGTGCATCAGGCGGTCCTCCCGGAGACCTTTACTTGCTGATAAAAGTCGAAGAGGACCCGAGATTCGAAAGGCATGGAGACGACCTGCACCTGAGGAAACATATAACCTTTCCCCAGGCTGCTTTGGGCAGCGAAATAGAGGTCGAAACCATGGAGGGTTCCGAGAAACTTGAGATTCCCCAAGGCACACAGAGCGGTCATGTAATAAAACTCAAGGGAAAAGGCATGCCGCGTCTGGGTCGGGGCGGAAGCGGCAACCTTTACATACACGTAGTTGTCGACGTGCCAAAGAAGCTTTCTGAAAAAGAGCGCGCACTGATAGAGGCGCTGGCCGAGGAGATGGATGTTTCGGTCAAGTCCGGCGGCGGATTTATGGAAAAACTTCGCCAATGGCTGGATTAGTCTGTTCGCCGGATATTCTGGTACTATAGCCATAATGCAAGGAGAAACAGGGAGGATGTCCTCCCTGTTTCGTTCTACGGACAAGGCGGGGGGCCTGCTTATGAAACCTGAAGAGGGCTACTGGTGGTATATAACTATTGAGATGGATGATGGAAACGAGGAAGCTTTGCTTTCGCTGGCGGATCTTTCGGGCAGCATAGGTTCGGAGTTCATAGAAACCTCTGGAAAGTCGGTGCTGAAGTCCTACTACCGTTCGACTAAAAGCCTGGAATACTGGCTGGGTCGAGTACGGGAGACCATGGAGCCCTGGCCCTCGGTGAATATCGTTGATATGGGAAAGATCGAAAACAAAAACTGGCACAAGACGTGGAAGGATGCTTTTCCACCGCTGGAAGTAGGGGAAAAGCTGGTTGTGATGGCGCCATGGCACAAAAAAGGTTATCAGGGGGACAGGACAGCCCTTTTGATTTATCCTGGTTCTGCCTTCGGCACAGGATATCACGAAAGCACCCAGATAGCCCTTGAACTGATCGAAAGACAGGTGACAAAAGGCTGGATTGGCATCGATATAGGTACCGGATCGGGCATCCTCGCCATTGCGGCAATTAAAACAGGAGCAAAAAAGGTCTTTGCAAGGGATCTTGACCCTGCAGTTTTGGGAGAGGCCAGGGCCAATCTTGAATTGAATGAAATAGATGAAGCAACGGTGATTCTTGAAGAGGGAGACCTACTGGAAGGGTTCTTTGGTAAAGTAGATTTTTTGATTGCCAATATCGTTTTCGACCCGCTGGTCAGACTTATCCCAAAGGTGCCCGAAGTCCTTGGCCATAAGGGAATCGCCCTGTTTTCCGGCTTGACACTTAAAGAGAAGGCCGAATTTTTGGCGATTCTTTCCGAAAACGGTCTGGTTCCTGTCGACGAAGCGGAAAAGGGGGACTGGTGGGGTGTCGCGGCCTCGAGTTCGCCTGGAAAGAGCTAGAAAAAAGACATCTGACGTTTGGGTCTTCGACGGGGAGCAGGCGCACCACATTCTTAATGTAAGAAGGCGCAGTGCAGGAGACATCATAGAGGGGCTTTGGGACGGCCGAATATTTCTCCTCCGGCTCGAGATGGAAGATGGAAATCTGATCGGTGTCGTGACGGGAGAGGGGAAATTTGTCGTGAAAAATGACCTTTGGCTTCTCGTGGCTCTTCTAAAGGCGGACGCCTTTGAACGTACCCTGCGCATGGCTACCGAAAGCGGAGCCGAAAAGATAGTCCCCCTCATTTGTGAGCGAAGCGTAGTCCGCATAGATCCAGAGAAATGGCAGGTAAAACGAAAGAGATGGACTAAAATCATAGAGGAATCTACGAAACAGTCGGGTGTCGCCGAATGCCCACTTTTGTACGAACCTGTGTGTATTGATTCCATTCCGTCCCTTCCGTTACCAGCAAGTCGTTATGCGGCAATGCTTGAAGAAGGAAGTGGATACATCGTTGACTGCAGCCCCACTGGAGGAGCGGTGCTTGCCATCGGCCCCGAAGGGGACTGGACGTCAAAAGAAAAGGAAAGACTTCTGTCCGAAGGCTTCAGGGCTGTAAGCCTCGGGTCGAGGATAATGACAAGCCCTACGGCGGCCGCCGTAGGGCTTGGGTGTCTTTCTATGAAACTGGAGAAATTCAATGAAGCCAAAAGCTGAGTCGGTTCTGGCGGGAAAAAGGATACGCGTTCACGTTCTTGGTTGCCGTTCAAATCTTTACGAAGCGGAAGCAATCTCGTCGGCATTGTCCCAAAAAGGTGCGGTTCCCTGTGAAGGTGGTGCTTTTGATGGCGCCATAGTTGTTAGCTGCGTCGTGACGGCCGAGGCGGAAAGAAAGTGCAGGCAGCTGGTTCGCAGGTTGAAGCGGGAGGAACCAGCGGCTCCGGTCGTGGTCTGTGGCTGTTGGGCGCAACTTCTGGATGAAAAAAAAGCAAGGGAAATGGGAATAAACGCCATTGTGGGAAACCGGAGGAAACACCGGGTTGCAGCCGTTGTTGAGAAATTGTTCGAAGAGCGCGTTCCCCCTGTTTTGTTTACCGACAGAGCCGATATTTCCGCCAGCCCGTCCTGGGACAATCTTTTGCTGGAGTCCGCGAGGTTCCATGTGAGGGCTTTTGTGAAGGTGCAGGACGGGTGCGACCACCACTGCACCTATTGCATTATTCCTTCCGTTCGTGGCGCCTCGGTAAGCCGTAACCCGCGGGAAGTATTGTCCGAAATAAGGAATTTGGCCTCCCACGGCATACGGGAAGTCGTTCTTACGGGGATACATCTCGGCCTTTACGGAAAAAATAACGGCTTTTCACTTGTAAAGCTCGTGAAAGCAGTGGAAGATGTTGACGGCATAGACAGAATACGTTTCGGGTCTATAGAACCCTTTGGCCTTGATGAAAAATTGCTCGAAGGACTTGCGGAATCGGACAAATTTTGCCCGCACCTTCATATTCCACTCCAAAGCGGCGACGATGAAATACTGAGGAGAATGGGAAGAGGTTACAGGGGGCGGGATTTTATTGCCCTGTCTAAAAAAGCCAGAAAAATCCTGGGCGAAGACCTTCATATAAGCACCGATGTCATCGTCGGCTTCCCCGGAGAGGATAAAAACGCCTTTTTGCGGACCATGGATGTGCTTGAATCGGCCGGAGTAGGCAGAATTCATGCGTTTCCCTTTTCGCCGAGGCAGGGTACACCGGCGGCGGAATTCCCCGAAAGGCCCGACCCTGGAAAAGTAAAAGAGCGAATGAAAGAAATACTCGATTTTGCGGCTGCGAGCCAACATCGTTATGCTTCGCCGTTCGTGGGAAAGACTCTGCCGATCCTCGTGGAAAAATGTGAGTCGGGTTTTGTTTCGGGCTATACTCCACATTATGTCAGGGTGAATGCCGAAGGCTCCTTCTCTGTCAATGGCGTCGCGGAAGTCGCGATGACAAATTGTCGTGCGGGAATCCTGCATGGGCGGGTATGTTATAATGCACACTCTGGTAGCGCCGGAGAAATTCGGGTCGAAAAGGAGTAAAGGAAAAGTAATGAAGCTGGAAGACCTTGCAGAAAAGATTTCAAGGGAAACGGATATTCCGCTTTGCGGGCGAGACGTGGAAAGAGTCGTAGCCGCTCTCCTGAAAACATCTGTTTTCTGGCACGTGGTGGAACATTCCGAAGAACCTGTACCTGTCGTCGCATCCACCCTTCGTCTTCTTCAGGAAATGGGGCTGGTTGAGACGGCGGAAGATGCTTTGGTCTTTACTCCAAATGGCAGGGATTTCGTAGCTGAAAACGGAATCTGCGTACCAATGAATCATGTTTGTCAGCGCTGCCTCGGGAGGACTGTGGTGAACGACGCTTTTGATGAGGCTCTCGGACTTTTCAAGTCCGTTCAGGAAAAAAGGCCGAAGCCCTTGCGGATATTCGACCAGGCCTTTGTTACACCGGAAACCACTTTCGCCAGAATAGCCCTTGCCGATGCACGTGGGGATATCCGCGGCAAGGAGATAGTGGTGCTTGGGGACGATGACCTGGTGGCGCTTGCACTTGCGATCACCAGATTGCCAAAAACCGTTACGATTCTTGAAATAGACGGGAGGATAATCTCTTTCCAGGAAGAACAGGCCCGCAAGCTCGAGATAGGAAATTTGCGAGTGAAGCGGCACGATCTAAGAAAACCTTTGCCGGAAGACATAATCGGAAAATTCGACGTGTTTTTCTGTGACCCCCCAGAAACGGTGGCGGCTTTCGACGCTTTCATCGGAAGGGGAGCCCTCTCACTCAAGGGGCCAGGGAGTGCCGGGTATTTTGGAATCACTACAGCCGAGAGTTCTTTTTCCAAATGGAAAGCTCTGCAGGAAAGCCTGATCGCCAGGGGGTTTGTCATAACGGACTTGATAAGGCGCTTTAACGAATATGAAAACTGGGACTATGCCGAAGAAATGCGCGCCTGGGAAATGGCGCCGATAAAAATACGCCCGGAGGAAAACTGGTATCGATCGGCCATGTTCAGGGTAGAGCTGGTTGAGAAAACTGAAATTTCCAATGATGACCTGACCGACAGGGAAATATACAATGACCAGGAAAGTTCCACCGTATAGACTGCGATCCGGAAAAATTCGACGGAGCATGGTTGTGCTGGTGGGCTTCCTTCCTTACAATGTTACTGAAGCAAACGGGGAGGAATTTCTGTGGACGAGGGTTGTGTGTTTTGCCGGATAGTGGCAGGAGAGCTTCCGGCAGATATTGTTGAAGTCGATGATGACACCGTCGTCATACGGGACATAAATCCCCAGGCGCCCACGCATCTTCTGGTGATCCCGAAAGAGCACATTCCGTCAGCCGACAAGGTCGAAGAACCAAAGGTCTGGGCCGAAATCTTCGACAAGGCAACAAAGGTTGCGCGGAAGCTGGGTTTGGAAAAAGAAGGTTACCGGTTGGTCGTCAATTGCGGTTGGAAAGCCGGGCAAACCGTTTTCCATCTTCATGCGCATCTTCTTTCGGGACGCCTGCTAGGCTGGCCTCCGGGCTAGCAGGGCGACAGAAGGGGGGGAAGTACTCAATGACTCAGGTTGTTCGCCGTGACAATGAATCCCTCGAGGACGCTCTCAGGCGATTCAAACGCGAGGTTTCCAAAGGGGGAGTTCTGCGCGAGGCACGCAGGCGCAGGCATTATGAGAAACCGAGCGAGGAAAAGAAAAGAAAACGGGAAGCGGCTTCAAGAAAGAAACGAAGGAGGTAGCGGCCGGTGCACAGTTTCGAAGAGCGGCTGCAAATGGACCTGGTTGAAGCGATGAAACGTCGCGACAAGGATGCAGTGGATACGATAAGGCTTGTGAAAGCGGACCTGGAGAACCTGAAGATAGAGAAAGGGCGAAGTGCTGATCTGTCGCAAGACGACATTACAGCCGTGCTCAGACGTTTGATCAAGCAGAGGCGGGAAGCGGCGGACCAATATCGCTTGGGTGGAGCCTCCGACCGGGCCGAAAAAGAACTGGAAGAAGCAAAACTTATCGAAAAATATCTGCCGGAACAAATGACCGACGAAGAAATTACCAAAAGGGCCCGGCAGGTGATCCAGGCAGTGGGAGCGAATTCAACTTCGGATATCGGGAAAGTAATGGGCAAATTGATGCCTGAAATCGGAGGAAAAGCCGACGGCGCGCGAGTAAAGGCGATCGTAACGGAACTTCTCGGCGGAAAATAGACATGTTCGACCAGGTTACTCTTTTGCGGGGTCCGGTGTATTAAGCCGGATCCCGTTTTGTTTGGAAACTGTTTAAATGTCAGGTAATATAATGTCAGGTAATATAATGGATACCAAAACATGTCATGACTCGAGCAACGAAAGGAGAATACCGTGCGCTGCCCGAAATGCAAGGCTCCGGAAACACGGGTTTTAGAAACACGAACAGTGAGCGAAGGACGTGTCGTCAGGAGAAGGAGAGAGTGTCCTCGGTGTCTTCGCCGTTTTACCACCTATGAGCGCCTTGAAGAACCACAGGTAATGTGGATAGTAAAAAAAAGCGGCCAGCGGGAGGCATTTGACAGGGATAAACTTTTAAAAGGCCTTGCCAGGGCGTGCGAAAAGCTTTCCATACCAATGGAACAGCTTGAAAACGCCGTGTCCAGTATAGAGGAGAAACTTTACGAAAGTGGACAGAACGAAATTCCCAGCCAGGTCGTAGGAGATCTGGCGATGGAGGAGTTACGCAAACTGCACAAGGTCGCCTACGTACGGTTCGCATCCGTTTACCGCGAGTTTACGGATGTGTCCAGTTTCATTGACGAGGTCAGGCGCTTGCACGAAGAGCGTGGCAACGATGTCTAGAAAACTTTCCAGCCGTAGCGCTGTTATTTTTAACATAACGCCCGCCAAGCATTTGTCGCCAGTGAAAGGATCGCCGTATATTCCACGGCCGTTTTTTTTAGTGTAAAATCATTCATGTAACAAACACTTCCAGGAGGTGAAATCACGTGAAAAAAGGTGTGTTGTTTGGTGTCTTTGCCCTGGTGGCGATGGCAGGCTTGGTTTTGGCCGGCGGGCAGGCGTTCGCAGAGGATGACACCGTTCGGATTGGCGTATACCTGCCACTGACGGGTCAGAACGCTTTCGGAGGACAGCTCGAATTAGACGGCGTTAGGATGGCGCACGAAGAAGTTCCAACGGTTCTCGGTAAGAAAGTGGAACTTTTTGTCGTCGACAACAAGTCCGACAAGGTAGAATCCGCCAACGCCGTCAAACGCCTTATCGAAAGGGAAAAAGTCCATGCGGTCATCGGAACCTACGGGTCTTCCCTTGCGATGGCCGGTGGCGAAGTTGCCGAAAAAGCAGGCATCCCGATGGTTGGTACGTCCTGTACGAACCCGCTCGTCACAATAGGCAAAAAATATATCTTCCGCGTCTGCTTCATCGACCCTTACCAGGGAGCCGGTGCCGCGACTTATGCAATCAATGAGCTGGGCGCAAAAAAGGCAGCTCTTCTGACGGATGTAGCCAACGACTACGCCGTGGGATTGGCAGGGTTTTTCGAAAGGTCTTTCACCAAGATGGGCGGCGAGATCGTAGCAAAACTCAGGTACAACTCAGGTGACCAGGACTTTACGGCCCAGCTGACGGAAATCATCAGCAAGGAACCCGACGTTCTCTTTATCCCCGCTTATTTTGCCGAGGGAGCCATTATCATGAAACAGGCTGCCGAGCTTGGCGCCGACTTTCAGATCATGGGCGGCGACGCAATGGACAACCCGAAGATCGTCGAGATCGGTGGGGAAGCCGTCGAGGGTTTTGTTCACACCACCTTCCCCTATGATCCATCCATGGAGGACATGAATCCGACTGCCCAAAGGTTCACCGAAAACTGGAGAAAGAAAAATCCCGGTCAGGACCCGAACGTAAATGCCGCTCTCGGTTATGACTCCTACATGATCCTTATCGACGCCATCAAGCGTGCCGGCAGCATCGATCCCGAAGCCATCACCAAGGCCCTGGCGGAAACCAGGGATTTCGAGGGCGTTACCGGCCTGACGACCATCAACGAAACCCACGATGCCGAAAAACCTGTCGGGATCGTCATGATTAAGGATGGAAAGAAACAGTACGTTGCGACGATTCAGCCGGAGCTTTAAAAACGCAGGTAATGGGCAGGTTTTAGTTTGAAATAGCATACGGGGGAGGGATACCCGCCTCCCCCGCTTTTCTGTGAAAGAGAGGCGAAACAGCCCATGAGCATGGCAATGTTTATTCAGCATCTTTTCAACGCCTTGACGCTCGGGAGCCTGTACGCACTTATAGCGATCGGTTATACCATGGTTTATGGCATCCTCCGGTTGATAAACTTCGCTCATGGCGAAATTTTTATGCTGGGGGCCTATTTCGTCTTCTGGGGAGTTACCCTCTTGCATCTGCCGTGGTTTTTGGCCGTTATCGTGGCCATCGCAGTTACGTCCCTTACGGGCGTCCTTGTCGACCGCGTGGCTTACAGGCCTCTGAGAGACGCACCTAGAATTTCGGCTCTCATCAGTTCTATAGGCGTGTCTTTCTTCCTGCAGAATCTGGCGATTGTTGTATTTTCGGCCATCCCCAGGGAAGTTCAGCGTCCGGGATGGTTGGTCGATGTCATAGTGGTGGGAAAAGTGAGGATTCTTCCTCTTACACTAGTGGTACCGGTTCTTTCCTTTCTTCTAATGATGGGGTTGCTTTTCATTGTTTACAAGACAAAACCCGGGCTGGGCATGAGAGCCATTTCCAAGGACATAGAAACGAGCCGTCTTATGGGCGTACCGGTCAACAGGATCATTGCGCTGACTTTTGGCATCGGTTCGGCCCTGGCTGCTGCGTCGGGAATCATGTGGGCTCTACGGTACCCGCAACTTCAGCCGGTAATGGGAGTAATCCCCGGCTTCAAAGCCTTCATTGCCGCCGTGTTCGGCGGCATCGGGTCAATTCAAGGTGCGGTTTTGGGGGGGTTGATCCTGGGCATCATGGAGATAATGATAGTGGCCTTCCTCCCGGCTTTGGCCGGTTATCGAGACGCTTTCGCCTTCGTTCTCCTGATAATAATCCTTTTAGTCAAACCCACAGGTCTTCTCGGCGAAAAACTGGAGGATAAAGTGTGATGGAAGACAAACGTAAACGAAACCTCATACTGAACGGCCTGCTGGTTGGAGCCTTCGTGTTGTTTCTTTTTTGGGCGCAAGGAAACCTGGACGGGTACAAGATACAGATCATGAACCTCATAGCCGTTAATATAATCCTTGCATTAAGCCTTAACCTGATCTACGGTTTTGCCGGCATGTTTTCCCTCGGGCACGCGGGTTTCATGGCTATAGGTGCATATACCTGCGCTCTTTTGATTATGCCGCCATTGCAGAAACAGGTGCTTTTCATACTCGAGCCGGCCATGTGGCCCTTTTCAGTAATGCATGCACCCTTTTTGGTGGCAGTCATTTTGGCCGGTTTGATGGCGGCCCTTGCGGGCATCCTCATAGGCCTGCCGGTTCTCAGGCTGGGCGGGGATTATCTTGGGATAGCAACCCTTGGTTTTGCAGAGATCATACGCGTCCTTGCCAACAATCTGCCGCGCGTGACAAACGGGGCGCTGGGTTTCAAAGGGATACCCGATTACGCGAACATCTGGTGGAACTATGGTTGGTGTTTTATCACGCTGGTAATTGTGATCCGGCTTGTAAACAGCAACTACGGCAATGCCCTCAAGGCCATAAGGGATGACGAGGTAGCCGCTCGAGCCATGGGCATAAACACCTTCAGGTACAGGCTTACGGCTTTTGCCATAGGCTCTTTTTTCGCTGGTGTAGGGGGGGCGCTTCTCGGTAGCCTGCTGACCACCATAGACCCGAAGATGTTCCTTTTCCTGCTAACTTTCAACGTGCTTATGATCGTCGTTGCCGGCGGTCTCGGTTCGATAACCGGTACGATTATAGCAGGGGTCATAATAACCGTGTTGCTGGAATGGCTGAGGATAGTGGAAAACCCGATTACCATAGGAGAATTCTATATCCCCGGAATTCCTGGCATGCGCATGGTCGTTTTCTCCCTGGCTCTGCTTTTTATCATCCTTTTCAGGCGCCAGGGGATAATGGGGAGAAAGGAAATCACATGGGATACCGTTTTTGCCCTTTTCAGGAAGCGGGGTGTTGAAAAATGACGTCCCGTGAAATAGTGCTTGAAACAAAAGACGTTACGATGAGGTTCGGGGGTCTTACGGCAGTTCATAAATTCAGCATCCAGGTTCAAAAAGGAAGAATAGTAGGCCTCATAGGACCCAACGGCGCGGGGAAAACGACCTGTTTCAACATGATCACCGGTTTTTACGAGCCCACAGAAGGGTCCATTCACTTCATGGGAGAAGACATAACCGGGTGGCCGCCGCATAAAATTTGCAAGGCGGGGATTGCCAGGACGTTCCAGAACATAAGGCTTTTTGCCGGTGGTACCGTCCTGCAAAACGTGATGGTCGGAGCGCACCTGCGCCAGAAGACAACGTGGTGGCATGCCATGCTTAGCTTGCCTTCCTTTTTCAAGGAAGAAAAGGGAATAAGGGAAAAATCTTACGAACTCCTTGATGCCTTAGGACTGGCACACCTTGCTTCAGAGGACGCTCAGGGCCTTCCCTATGGCGCCCAGAGACGGCTGGAGATCGCGAGAGCCCTCGCGACGGAGCCACGCTTTTTGCTGCTGGATGAGCCGGCAGCCGGAATGAATCCGCACGAAACACAGGAATTGATGGATTTCATCAAGCAGATAAGGGACAGGTTCGATCTCACGATTCTTCTGATCGAACACGACATGAAAGTGGTTATGGGTATCTGTGAACATATCTGGGTTCTCGATTACGGAGTTACAATAGCCGAAGGCGATCCGGAAAAGATTCAGGGTGATCCCAAGGTGATCGAAGCCTACCTGGGAGAGGAGTACTTGCAGAATGCTTAACGTCAGGGACCTCCACGTTCATTATGGTGGGATTCACGCCCTGAAGGGCATATCGATAGACGTTCCCAGTGGGAAAATAGTTACCCTCATAGGGGCGAACGGAGCCGGCAAGAGCACGACTCTCAGAACTATTGCCGGGCTCGTTCGAAAGTCAAGTGGAGAAATACTGTATGAAGGCAAGCCCATCGACGGGTGGTCCCCAGAGGACGTGGTCAAGGCAGGAATCGTCATGGGGCCGGAGGGAAGAAGGATATTCCCGCACCTGAGCGTTCTGGACAACCTCATGCTCGGAGCATACAGCCGAAATGACAAGGACGGAATTGAAAGGGATCTGGAATGGGTCTACGAGCTTTTCCCCAGGCTCAAGGAACGTCTCTGGCAAAAGGGCGGGACACTTTCGGGAGGCGAGCAGCAAATGCTTGCCGTAGGAAGGGCCCTGATGAGCTCCCCTAAACTGGTGATGCTCGATGAACCTTCTCTAGGGCTTGCTCCGCTTCTGGTCAAGGAAGTTTTCGAGATCATAGAGACGATCAATCAGCAGGGGAAAACGGTCTTGCTCGTCGAGCAAAACGCCTTCGCATCCCTCAAGATAGCACACTACGCCTATGTGCTTGAGGTAGGGCAAATCGTTCTCGAGGGAACCGGGCAGGATCTGTTAAACGACAAGCGAGTTCAGGAAGCCTACCTGGGAGGTTAAAAAAGAAGGACTTTTTTGCTTCCAGGTTTTTGGGTTGAGAACAAAGCAAGAAAACCTGGAAAATTGGCCTGGGGGAGTGAGTCGCCATGACGGCATTGAATCTTCCGAATATGTTGAGCCTCTCGCGGGTATTTTTGGCGCCGCTGGTCATGGTTTTTCTCACTTTAAGGGCCCAGTTCGGCAGTTTTTTGGGCTTGCCCTTTGGCGATCTTTTGGCAGGAGTAGTATTTATCATAGCGGCCGCTACCGACACAGTAGATGGTTATGTTGCCCGGAAACATGGAATGGTGACTAATTTCGGCAAACTTGTCGATCCGCTGGCTGACAAGATACTGGTTACGGCCGCTTTGGTTTCATTGGTTCAGTTGCAGAGATTGCCCGCATGGATCGTGGTGGTGATCGTTTCAAGAGAGTTTTTCGTAACTGGTCTGAGGATGGTGGCCATCTCGGAAGGGGAAGTAATCCCCGCTTCTTCGTTGGGCAAGGTAAAAACGGTAGTACAGATAACAGCAATTCTACTGGTGATATTTAATCTTCCTGGAGGGTTACTGGCCATGTGGGTGGCAATGTTGGTTACCGTCGCTTCGGGAACGGATTATTTCCTCAAGAGTAAAAATCTCTTCGTGGAACGGAAAGTCTCCGGAAAGGATGGTAGCCGATAATATAATAATCACCATGGATGTTATAATTGTTTTTTCAGAGTATAGGCAGGCACTGGTCTAGAATGCTTCCTGAAAGCTGAGCGTAAGAGGAGCTTTAACAGGGAGGTAATGTGATGGTTTCTTCAGTGCAGCCGGAGCCGTTCAGGATCAGGATGGTGGAACCTGTAAGACTTCCAGACGCAAGCGAACGGGAAAAGGCCCTGGAAAGGGCACACTTTAACATGTTTGGCTTGGCCGCAAGAGAGATTTACATCGACCTTCTTACCGATTCAGGGACAGGTGCGATGAGCAAGTACCAGTGGGCGGCGCTTTTGTGTGGAGACGAGGCCTACGCTGGCGCAGACAGTTTTTATGCCCTCAAGGAATCCGTCAGGGAAGTACTGGGATTCGATTACGTCATACCCACTCACCAGGGTCGGGCTGCTGAAAACGTGATTTTCGGGACCTTACTCAAAGCTGGTGACAAGGTCCCTTTCAATATGCCCTTTGATACGACCAGGGCTCATATTTTCAATGCCGGTGCCGAACCAGTCGAGTGTGTCATAGAAGAGGCTTATGACCCTTCCGCGGTCCTTCCTTTCAAGGGTGACGTGGATATCGGAAAACTTGAGGATGTGATCAACCGTGAAGGAAAAGAACGGGTCCCGCTGATCATGGTGACGGTCACGAATAATTCCGGCGGAGGACAGCCGGTTAGCCTCAAAAACCTCCGAGAGGTCTCAAGGGTTGCAAGAAAGCATGGGATTCCCCTTTTTCTTGATGCTGCCCGCATGGCGGAAAACGCCTACTTCATAAAGATTCGTGAACGGGAATTCTCCTCCATGTCGGTGAGGGAAATTCTGCGGGCCATGATGGATACAGCCGATGCAATAGCCGTGTCCTGCAAGAAGGACCCGCTTGTCAACATCGGGGGGATGATCTGTTGCCGGACCGAAAAAATGCACCATACCCTTCTTCCGAGGGTCATCCTGTATGAAGGTTTTGCGACCTATGGGGGGCTCGCAGGACGTGACCTCGAGGCCCTGGCCGTGGGATTGAGGGAGATGACCGACGAAGCCTATTTGGGTCATAGAGTGGCGCAGGTCGAATATCTTGCCGGGCTCCTCGACGAAGCTGGTGTTCCCTTTGTCAAGCCGGCGGGCGGGCACGCGGTTTTTGTAGACGCCGCGGCTTTCTTTCCGCATATCCCCCGCCTTAAATTTCCTGCGGACGTGCTTTCTGTCGAGGTCTACAGGGAAGGGGCCGTAAGGGGTATTGGCCTCGGAACATTGGCCTTCGAAAACGAAGACGAGGTCACTGGAGAAATCATTCCCCCGAAACTCGAACTATACCGCCTCGCAATCAACAGAAGAACTTATACAAACAGTCATATCGAGTACGTGGCCTCCAGGATAATTGATGTTTATAAACGCAGACATAAGGTTAAATACGGGTTGGAAATAGTCGAGGCTCCGGAGGTTAAGGGGCTCAAGCATTTCCTGGCAAAGCTGCATCCAGTATCGTTATAGTTTTTTAGCGAAGCACGGAGCCTTCTGGGCTCCGTGCTTTTGACTCTACGGCCCGCCAGTCATATAATCGGACACCGAAACCCTTTCAGCCTTTCCCATCCTTGACAGAGGTGAAATCAATGCTGGAAAGCATAAAGAAAAAACTTGGACTGGACAAAAACGAACGCACCCTTCGACGGTACGAGAAGATCGTCGAGGAGATTAACGTTCTCGAACCCAAAATGCAGGAATATTCCGACGAAGAACTTTCAGCCCTTGGAAGACTTTTCAGGGAAAGGGCAGCCGAAGGAGAGAAGCTTGACGACATGCTGCCGGAAGTGTTTGCAGCGGTACGCGAGGTGTCCAGGCGGACAACAGGACTACGCCATTTCGACGTACAGCTTATGGGCGGGATCGCGCTGCATGAGGGAAAGATAGCGGAAATGAAAACGGGGGAAGGTAAAACCCTTGTCGCAACTCTTGCCGTCGTGCTGAACGCCTTGTCAGGCAGGGGAGTGCACCTTGTAACGGTCAACGATTACCTTGCCCGGCGCGACGCCGAATGGATGGGGCCTATCTACAGGTTCCTTGGCCTCTCCGTGGGTGTGATCTATGCCTTTATGGATCAGGAAGAACGCAAAAGAGCATATGAGGCGGATGTCACCTATGGAACGAATACCGAATTCGGGTTCGATTACCTTCGTGACAATATGGCTCTAGATGCTTCCCAGATGGTACAGCGTGATCACGCTTACATAATACTGGATGAAGTCGATTCGATACTTATCGACGAAGCCCGGACTCCTCTTATAATCTCGGGCCCTTCTGAAGACAACGTAGAGGTTTATAAACGGGCTGACGATGTGGCGCGTCGGCTTAAAAAAGATGTCGATTTCGAAGTGGACGAAAAGGAACGAAACGTGGCCTTGACAGAAAAAGGTATTGCAGAATGCGAAAAGATCCTCGGGATCCCGGAGCTATTTACCGAGTACCAGCACTCTGAACTTGGTCATCGTATCGTTCAGGCTCTCAAAGCGCATCATCTTTTCGAAAAAGACGTACACTACGTTATCAAGGATGGGGAAATAGTAATAGTAGATGAATTTACCGGGCGCCTGATGTTTGGGAGACGTTATTCCGATGGCCTTCACCAGGCTATAGAAGCTAAGGAGAAGGTCCAAATCGGAAAGGAAAATCAGACGCTCGCCACGATTACTCTTCAGAATTATGTAAGGATGTATGACAAGGTAGCGGGCATGACGGGAACTGCGGCGACAGAGGAGGAAGAATTCAGGGAGATCTACGGGCTTGAAGTAATTGTCATTCCTACACACAAGCCAATGATCAGGGAGGATTTCCCGGATGTAATTTACCGGACCAAAAGGGAAAAATATGCGGCAGTGGCCGATGAGATCGAAGAAACTTACAATAGTGGTCAGCCAGTTTTGATAGGCACTACGTCCATAGAAAGTTCTGAACGCCTCAGCAAGATACTGAAAGCCAGGAAAATACCGCACAACGTTTTGAATGCCAAGCATCATGAAAAAGAAGCCCAGATAGTTGCCCAGGCCGGAAGATTGAAGGCAGTCACGGTAGCGACTAATATGGCGGGTCGCGGAACTGACATCGTCCTGGGGGGGCATCCGGAATCTCTGGCAAAGGAAGAATGCGCGCGTAAAAAAATAGATCCCGCAGAAAAACCTGAAGATTTCCGGAAAGTCGTTGAAGAGAAAAAACGGGCCTGTGAAGAGGAACACGAAAGCGTGGTCAAACTCGGGGGATTAAAGATCATAGGCACGGAGCGACACGAGTCGAGGCGGATCGACAACCAGCTCAGAGGACGAAGCGGACGCCAGGGCGATCCAGGGTGCAGCCGGTTTTACCTTTCCCTTGAAGATGACCTCTTGCGTCTTTTCGGATCAGATAAAATCGAAGGGCTTATGGGTAAACTCGGCATGGAGGAAGGGGAATCTATAGAGCACGGTCTTTTGAGCCGCGCCATAGAATCGGCTCAAAAGAGGGTGGAACAGTATCATTTTGATATACGGCGACAGCTTCTGTTGTACGACAACGTCATGAATCAACAGAGGGAGGCTGTATACGAAGAGCGCAGGAAAATCCTGACCGAGCCCGACGTTCTTGATTACGCCAGGCAGATTGTCGACGATGCATTGGCGGGTATCCTGGAAGAATGCTTCCCCGAAGATGGTGAACCGCAGCTCGAAGCTGTGAAAGTAGCCGTAAAAAGCACGTTTTTGCCGGGAGACGAAAAACACCTTGAAGGTGTGGAAACCCCCGGGGATCTGGAAGAGGCGGCGGCCTCTCTTCGTTTGAAGTTGAGAAACAGGTTGGACACAAAGATCGAGGCAATGGGCAGGGAAACGGCGAACGCCCTTGCACGTTTCGTGATCCTTCGGGTGTTAGATGCCGCATGGAAAGAGCATCTTCTTGCGATGGATGAACTCAGGCGCGGCATCGGTCTCAGGGCGATCGGCCAGAAGGATCCTCTTTTGGAATACCAGTTTGAGTCATACAATCTGTTTCAGGATATGATGAAAAGGGTCAGGAAGACCGTCGCTGAATATCTTTTCAGGGTTTCCGTTGTCGAAGAGAGCCAACCTCGCCGGAAAGAACAAGGACTTGATTTGTCGAACCATGAGGCCGTTCCCATCGGAAAGGCTCTTGGACAAATAGACAAGACTTCCCCCGGCGGAGGGCATGGACCCCAGACAAGGCAACCGGTACGCAAGGGCCGAAAAACAGGAAGAAACGATCCATGCCCGTGTGGAAGCGGGAAAAAATACAAGCATTGTTGCGGTAAAAACGCTTGATCAGGGAATTTGAGGGAAACCAGGAAGGAATGATGACAGGAGTGAAGAGTCGAGCAAGAGCGAATACAGTAGGTATAGTGCTGTTAGCGGCGGCCCTGTGCGTTTCTTTCTTCCTCATGACTGGAAAGGCCGTGGCGCTTGACGTTGAAAGCGTCCTTCCGGAGGTTTTGAGGGAAGCCCCTTCGGTAGAAATGTATGGTACTGCAAACGGGATAGTCCTTTTGCGCGACATAAAATACAATTTGCTGGCGGACGGTTCCATGGAGAAGACTACCTACCTGGTTCTTGAGGAGATCCATGGACTCTCGAAAACATGGCCCTCTATTTTACTAGTGGCCCCACCCGGTGGATACTGTGAAATAATCGAGGCTCAACTTTACGACCCGAGGACAACAGCTCCGATGCTTTCCATCAAACCCCGCGAATCTCTCCTGGAGAATGGGAAAACGACCGAGATACGGATTCCGAACAATCTTGGGGGTCGTTTACTTGTGATCGGTTATCGAACTGTCTTACCCACGAATATGAACATGGAAGACAAGATAGAGCTTGCAATGGAGCTTCCGATTTGGGAACAAAGAATCTCCGTAGAGGTGCCCGGCGGCACACGGCTTATTTCACATGGCGGCGGTCTGGAACCGACGCTGCAAAAAACCGGACCTACCGACACCTACACCTGGATGATCCTTGATACTCGGCCCGCTAAAACTCTAGGGCTTTTATCGGAACCTTCGAAAGTCCTTGTCTTCAGCCTTAGGGAAGGACTCAGGACGGCTTTTGAAGAAGCCATGGCGGAGATGCCGGTACCTTCAGAAACGCCGGTTCCGAAAGAAGTCGAACGTCTGCTTGCCGGGGGACCTTCCACTGGTACCGGTGAATCTGTTCTTAGGTTTTTCAGCGAAAATGAGTTTGTTTCAAAGATACTTCCGACTGATTACGTGCGTTCGGCAGGCGATATTCCCGATGAAGGCCCCTGGTCTGTCCGAGAAGCGTGCTTTTTGTTGAAAAGCTGGCTGGAAAAGGCCGGGTGGAAAGTTGAAGTTTTGTGGGAACCAGCAGCAGGGTTAAGCAAAATGGTACCCGGCACGAAAAAACTCTGGGCGCGCCCCGTGCTTTTTCTCGACCCACCTGTGGGAAAGGGGTTTTACTATAAAGTGGGCCAAAGTACCCCGCCTGGGACGCTGGACCCTTCCCTTTGGGGTAAAACCTTGTACGGTAAGGATCAAAACAGCGTGGTTGAGCGGGTTATACCTGCCGGGGAAGCCGGTGACCACAGGCTTACGCTGAGGTGGAACATTGAGCTTGACGAAAACGGAATAGCCTTGGGTGACCTCAGGATAAGGGCCAGGGGAGGATGGCTTGAGATGTTTCCTGTTGGTCGAGTACCTACGCAGCAAAACGACTTCGGATTTCTCGGTGATATAAAGTTTCCCAACATGCCCGACATCAGCTGGCAAAAAGCCCAGGTTAAGACAACAAACAACGGCTTTGACCTCGATATTTCTTTCCGTGCCTCGATGGGCATCATTTCCGCCGGTGATATTCTCGTGCGCTGGCCCGTGGCGATTTTGCCCTGGCAGTCTGATGTGCTTTCGGAAAATGGAAAGGCCGGTCTGTCTTTGAGGTTTCCTTTCGTCTTCGAACAGCAGGTAATCCTGAGATTGCCCTATGGGTTCGATGCCGTCGCCCTTCCCGCAACGCGTCCATATGGCTTTACAGGCATATCATTAACGGAAGAGATGAAATACAACAAAAGAAAGAGAAACGTAGAGGGAGGGTATAAAGTAGTGCTTTCTTCCTCAGCAACTGATGGAGAAGGCTTCAGAAATTTACAGTCTGTGATCAGGAGAAACCTGGCCTGGGCGGATATGACCATTCCTCTTAGAAAAACACATTGAACCTGAAATGGGGTTGATGCAGCGATGAAAAAAGATGTTTCAGAAATCCTGAGGAACCTTCTGACTGAGGCTTTACTGGAGATCGCCGAGGAACGGGGGAAAACGCTCGAAGAGGAACCGATTGTGGAAATAGAAAGGCCCAGGCGAGAGGATCACGGCGACTGGGCTACGAATGTTGCCTTGCAGTGGGCCAAATTCCTTGGTGAAAAGCCCAGGATCCTGGCCGAGGACATTGTCAGACGTCTCGAACATAGCGAATATCTGAAAGAAATCAAGGTGGCAGGGCCGGGATTCATAAACTTCGTCCTCTCAGACAAATGGATATCGGATCTGCTTTCAAACGTCATAGAAAAGCAGGAGGACTTTGGTCGCGTTGATGTAGGAAAAGGAAGAAAAGTACAGGTGGAATTTGTGAGTGCCAACCCCACCGGGCCTTTGCACGTAGGACACGGTAGGGGTGCGGCCGTAGGTGATATATGTGCGAACATCCTTTCCTACGCTGGTTGGGAAGTAGAAAGAGAATACTATATAAATGATGCCGGACTGCAGATGGAACTTCTGGGAAAGTCCGTTCAGGCCCGGTATTTCGAGATTTGCGGTAAGCCGGAGCTGGTCACTTTCCCCGAGGACGGATACAAGGGCGCTTATATATACGAAATCGCAGATAAAATACGCGAGGCCGAAGGGGAGAGGTTCCTGGATGCAGATCCCGAAAAGAGCCTGCCTTTTTTCAAGGATTATGCAATGTCTGATATCTTGGAAGGCATCAAGGAAGACCTTTCCCGGTTCGGGGTAGTGTTCGACGTCTGGTTCTCTGAAAAATCCCTGTATGAGGGCGAAGCAGTTGAAAGAACCATCGCCACTTTAAAAGAGAACGGTTACGCCTACGACGCCGACGGAGCGATATGGTTCAGGTCTACCGCCTTTTCAGATGACAAGGACAGAGTGCTCGTGCGCAGCAATGGCGTTCCCACTTATTTCATGTCCGACGTGGTTTATCATAAAAACAAGTATGACAGGGGATTCGATCTTGTAATCGATGTTTGGGGCGCAGACCACCATGGTTATATCCCCAGGATGAAGGCTGCCGTCCAGGCTCTGGGCAGAAAGCCGGAGGATCTTGAAGTGCTTCTCATACAGTTTGTCAACCTGCTCAGGGGCGGCGAACAGGTAGCCATGTCCACGCGTTCAGGTGAATTCGTCACCCTCCGCGAAGTTATAGAGGAAGTCGGGGTCGACGCGACAAGGTACTTTTTTGCCATGAGACGCTCGGACAGTCATCTGGATTTTGATCTTGACCTGGCGAAGAGTACATCCACTGAAAATCCTGTTTATTACGTGCAGTACGCCCATGCCAGGATAAATAGCATCTTCAGGGAAGCGGAATCGAGGGGAGCCCCTCTTTCCAGGGATCCATCCGAAGTCGATGTGACCCTTCTCAAGGAACCTGAGGAGACGGCGCTTATCAGGCAAATAGCTTCCTTTCCTGACGAGGTAAAAAAAGCGGCGGAAGAATTCGCACCTCACAGGATAACCTTTTTCGCTTACGAACTTGCCGGGGCTTTCCACAGTTTTTACAATGCCCACAGGGTCCTGGGCGTAAATGAAGATCTTGAAGCAGCACGTTTGTGCCTCACCAAAGCTACCAAAGTGGTGCTTGCCAAGGCTCTGGACCTTCTCGGGATAACGGCACCCGAAAGGATGTAAAAGTGAAATGATCCGGTTGCGCTGGGTTTTTCTTCTTGCAGCGGTTTTTTGCATACTGGCGATAATCGGAACTGCCTATATAGTGGAGATCAACAAGATTCGGGAACTCTCCGTTCTGGTGGATGAGCGCATGGACCGCCTGGTGAGAATGAGCAGAAAGATGCAGGAAATGGAAGACAAGATCCGGTTTTACAAAACGCCGGAAGGGATTGCCAGATTGGCAAGAGAACAGTTCAACCTGACTTATCCGGGCGAGCAAATCTTTCGGATCGAAATCGTTTCGGGAGACGACTTGCCTCCGGAGAAGCAGTAGCGTATAATTCTCATTCGTTTGTCCCCTGTCCCTCTTTATGTCGAGAGGGACCAAAAGTCCAAAGGGAGGAGGTGAAAACGTGCGACCCTACGAATTGATGGTAATCCTCGAACCTGAGCTTGAAGACCACAAGGCACTTGTCGATGAGATACAGGAGGTCGTGCGGAACCTCGGGGGTGAGATCGAAAAAGCCGAAGTATGGGGTAAGCGGCGCCTTGCATACCCTATCCAGAAGCGAATGGAAGGCCACTATTCGGTAATGGCTTTCAAGATCGAACCTGAAAAAGTATCCGAGGTCGAAAGGATTCTGCGGTTGAAACAGCAGGTTATGCGTCATCTTGTTACCCTACGTGATGAAAGCTAGGGAGTGATTTCGTTGGCACGAGGTTTCAACAAGGTTATTCTCATGGGCAACCTGGCCAGGGATCCGGAAGTCCGATACACTACATCCAACCAGGCCATCGCAAAAATAACCGTAGCGGTAAACCGCATAAGCAAAAATCGCGACGGCGAAGTGCAGGAGCAGGTCGATTTCATTCCCGTAGTAGTTTTCGGGAATCAGGCCGAAAACTGTGAACGTTATCTGCGCAAGGGCAGCGCCGTTTTGGTTGAAGGACGAATGCAGGTAAGAAACTACGAAACCTCAAGCGGCGAACGCAGGTGGGTGACCGAAGTAGTTGCACAGCAAGTCAATTTCGTCGGCAGCAGACGCGATAACGACGGAGGCTACCGAGGTCAGGAAGCCGATTCCGGCACTACCAGAAAAGAACGGGTAGGAAGTCTTAGGGAAAAGGGTTTTGACGACGACTTCCCCATGGATTTTTCGGAAGTGGATTCCGAAAAGGGAGAAGACGACGAAGTGGACATCCCTTTTTAGAAGCGCTTCCCCTTTTAAGGCAAAAGGAGGATTGTCATGGCCTTTCCGAGAGGAAAAACCAAGAGGAGAAGAAGGCCCAAGGTCTGCTTCTTCTGTATCGACAAGGTGGACAAAGTCGATTATAAGGAAACGGATAAGCTCAGAAAATACCTGAGCGAACGCGGCAAGATAGTACCACGTCGTGTTACAGGCAGTTGTGCGAAGCACCAGAGGCAGCTGACACGGGCCATTAAAAGAGCCCGCTTCATGGCCCTGTTGCCGTACACCGTCGAATAGGTTTACGGCATCAAAGTTTTTAAAAACTCCTTGGAGGGGGAGGGGCCGCGGCTTCTCCCCTTTATTGGTAGTTTGGCTTTGTGATTGGGCTGACTATGGAAGGGGGAAGAAAATGAATAAAACCAGGGAAATGGTTGAATCGTCCCTTCTGATGGCTCTTGCTGTGGTACTTTTTCTCGCAGGTTATGTACTGCCTGTTGTTGGAATGATATTTTCCCTGGTTTGTCCCGCTCCGCTGGTCGTTTTGGGACTGCGGCACAGCATGGCCAGATCTGTTCTGGGAGTTTTCGTGGCTTCCATTTTGGTAAGTGCCTTTACCGGAGTCACGGGAGGACTCTTCTTTCTTCTTGGATTTGGAATTCTGGGCGTGGGACTTGGGATACTGGCCAAGCGGTTGAATTCCTCGGTAGAGATCCTACTTTGGGGGGTTCTGGTCTCACTGGCCGGGAAACTCCTTCTCATGGTGCTGGTGGCCAAAATAACCGGGGTCAACCCTATGGGGCTTGGTCCGGAAGAAGTAGGCTCCGTAATAGACAGTGTCCTCGCAGTTTACCAACGTATGGGCATGTCACCGGAGACTCTGGCAACCGCGGAAAAACAGATCAGGTCCACCTTGAGCCTGCTGCCCTACGTTTTCCCGGCGCTTTTGATAATGGCTTCCGCTCTGGATTGTTTTTTAAGCTACGTTGTCAGCCGTTCCGTGCTTAAAAGGATAGGGAGGGGTGTTCTCCCCCCCGTTCCTGCCCTTTCATATTGGCGTTTTCCCAGAAATCTTTTTTGGGCGCTACTGGTTGCGGTTCTTTTGTCTATGGCGGCTTACATAGAAAATGTTCCACCGGTGATTCCCAGGATCGGTCTTAATTTGCGTATCCTGGTGATGATTTTGTTTTACCTGCAGGGGCTGGCGGTTGCATGGGCCTTCATGTGCGTGAAGAAAGCGCCGAAAATCCTCAGGTTTATTGGAGTATTTTTGACTCTTTTCGTGCCCCTTTTGACTCAACTGGCCGTTATTTTGGGTATTATTGACATGTGGTTCGACATCAGGTCGAAATTTCGGAGGTGAGTGCCCGATGAAATGTATCTTGCTTGAAGATGTCCGTAAATTGGGGAAAAAAGGAGAACTTGTGGAAGTCTCCGACGGATACGGACGAAATTACCTTATACCCCGTGGCCTCGCCGAAGAGGCGACAAAGGAAAAAATAGCGGAGCTTAGGCAAAAGGAGAAAGCGAAAAAAGCAAAGGACGAGAAGGCCCGCGAGGAGGCCGAAGCATCAAGAAAATACCTTCAGGGCAAAAATGTCAAAGTAAGGGCGAGTGCGGGCGAAAAAGGGAAACTTTTCGGTAGCGTTACCTCTTCCCAGATTGCCGAAGCCATAGAAGAGCAGTTCAAGGTGAAGGTCAACAAGAAAGATATCAAAGTGGACGAACAAATAAAGGAACTTGGCACATATTCCATTCTGGTTCGGCTTTTTCAAGGCGTCGAGGCGAAGATGAACATCACGGTGGAGGCAGACTGAGGTGCCGGCCCAACTCTTCGACAAGGTTCCTCCCCACAACCTGGAAGCCGAAAGGGCAGTGCTAGGCGACTGCCTTCTGGACGCAGAGGCGCTAACCCTCGCAGTGGACAGCCTCGTCCCCGAGGATTTTTATGACGTGGAACACCAGCAGGCATTCAAGCTCATGAGAGACATGGCGGCCAAGTCTAAACCGGTGGATCCGCTGACTTTTCTGGAAGAATTTTCGAAACAGAAAATACAGGACTCTTCCTGGGGACAACCTTTCGTGGCAGGGCTTGTCGATGCGGTGCCGACCACGGCAAACGTGGAGTACCATATAAGGATCGTCAAGGACAAGTCAGTGCACCGCCGCCTTATCCAGGTTGGAGGTGAAATAGCGCGTCTAGGCTACGCCGATGACAAGGAGCTTGAAGATGTCCTGGACGAAGCCGAAAGGGCGGTCTTCGAGGTTACCCAAAGCGGAAGCAGGGCGCCTTTCAGGCGCATCGGAGATGTTTTGGCCCCGACCTTTCAAGCCATAGAAGAGAGGTTCCACTCTCCGGCAACTAATGTTACGGGCGTGCCGAGCGGATTCAAGGATTTTGAAACCCTGACGGGCGGGTTCCAGCCCGGGAGCTTGAACATTCTTGCGGCAAGACCGTCCATGGGAAAGACGGCCTTTGCTCTGGACGTCGCCCTTTCGGCGGCCATAGACCACGATTGTCCGGTTCTTTTCTTCAGTCTAGAGATGAGCGCGGAACAACTGGTACAAAGGATGCTGGGATCACGGGCCAGGGTTAATATACACGACCTTCGCACGGGGATGTTTCATGAGAATAACTGGACCGATCTGGCCGAGGCTGCGGGAGAACTCTCCAGAGCACCCATATTTATCGACGACAGTTCCGTTTTGTCCACACTTGATCTAAGGGCCAGGAGCAGGCGCTTTAAGTCTCAATTTGTCAAGGACGGGATCGGCCTTATAATTGTCGACTACCTTCAGTTGATGCATTTTACGAAGCGAATAGAAAACAAACAACAGGAAGTGGCCGAAATATCACGTTCTTTGAAATCCGTAGCAAGAGAGCTCGACCTGCCGTTGATCGCCCTTTCACAGCTTTCGAGGGCAGTTGAGCAACGAACCGAGAAAAAACCGCAACTTTCAGACCTCCGGGACAGTGGAGCGATCGAACAGGATGCGGATCTAGTCATCCTGCTTTACAGGGCGGGCTATTATGAAAATGCCGGGGAAGAGACGGATCCTACGGCCGAAGTCATAGTTGCCAAGCACAGGAACGGTCCCACGGGAACGGTAAAGCTCATCTTCCGCAAAGAATACGCCCATTTTGTAAATATGGCCTGGGATTCTGTCTGACAGGAAACCGCCTGTCGGGGAAAGGACTGAAGATGGATTGGAGCGCGGAGGACCATGACTTGCGCGGAATCGATGATGAAAAGGAACTTGTTCCCTTCCCCTTATATGCAGTAATGCTTTTTATCGCACTTACCGTACCCAACGTGGTTTTTTCCGGTACAGCCTGGTTTCAGACACTGCACCTTGCCAAATGGTTTTTTGCTTTTGTTCCCGTCGGGATACTTGCCCTCTTTGCGGGATACCGGCTTGCCAGGTATGGCGTAAACAAAACGGGTTTCACACTCGATTCTTTTGGGGCACTCTGGCTTTTTCTTCTCCTTTTTTTGACCCTTCAGCCTATCTGGGCTCCTTTGACCTCGATTTCAACCTTTGTCCGTGAATGGTTTTTCTTTGCCTCTCTTTGGTTCATATACGTCCTTGTCCGATACAGGGGTGACGGTAACCTCCTTGAGGCCCTTATTCTAGGAGCAGCAGTGAATGCCTTTTTAAATACGGTTTTTGCCGACCTTCAGATACGTGAGCTGAATGGTTTATTCCCATTCATCCTCCCGACGCCGGGTAAATACATAGGAAATACGGGACAGCAGAACATGTTCGGCCTTTGGGTGGTGATGACGCTTTTGGGTACGGTCTACATTTTTTTACAAAAGGGTGGGCCGTCGAAACATGGCGAAGTTGACATCAAGGCTTCGGTCAACTTGCTGCTTCTTGCAGGCCTGAGCTGGGGGATGTGGAACTCGACCAGCCGGTCCGCCTTTTTGTCCTTTTTTACCGGCTGGGTCATTCTCGGATTTATCTATAAGCAACATAAATACTTCGGCTTGACGAAAAAAGTTTTTTGGAAAAGAAACTACGCTATCATCCTTGTCCTGGTGGTTACATTTTTCGCTTCCTATGCTTTCGGCAGGGGAAGTTTCTTTCTTACGAAATCAGGAGAGATGTTTACCGAACCGGAAACAGTAGGAAAACGGGACAGCATTTGGGCGACCAGCTACACAATGTTTCGCATGCATCCTGTAACCGGTGTGGGATTGGGACATTACAAGTGGAATTACCTCGATGCGCAAAAGGAAATGCTCAAGATATGGCCTCAGAAAGAATGGAAATTCACACTGTGGGCGCACAATGAGGTACTACAGTGGTTCTGCGAGACGGGACTTCCCGGCGGCATAGTGCTCGTCCTTTTCGCCTTCTGGTGGCTCAAGGCATTTAAAAGTGTGCTTTCAGGGCGGATACGGGTGGGACCGGAAGTGGCCTGGGCATGCGCCGTGCTTTTTTTGATGTGGTTCAATGCCATGTGGACCAGACCCTTCCACAGGATCGAAAATGCTTTGTGGATGGCTTTCGCTTTCGCTCTGGCTAACAGGGGCATGTTGCCTAAAGTATCTGAATGGACGGAACTCAGGCGGGAGTGGATTGTCAAGCTCTTCGGGGCATCCATGGCGGCGGTGGCCTTAGGAGGCCTGATATTCCTGGCGAGCGGAATGTATGGCGACCGGCAGCTTCGGCTTGCGCTGGAAACGCAAGAGGCCGGAAAGCAGCTCGAGTACCTTCAGAATGCAGAAAAACATTTAATGGTAAGCGACCTGGCAGAGCGCCAGATAGCTTACCATTACCTTGCAAGGGCCAGGGCTACGGGCAACGTGGATTACTTGGTTGAAGGCATCAACCGCCTGCACACTTATTTCACGAGAGAACCGCAGTCCCGTGAACTGAACCGGCTTCTTGGATTGTATAGCAAACTCGGCGAAATTGAACTCTACGAGAGTGTCGCTTCCTATCTGCACCCATGGACAAGTTCTGATATCGTTCCTTCGCCCGATGAAAAGGTGTTTCCGAGCGGGAATCAAAAGAGCGGTTCAGGAGATGTTAAGTAGCTCCTGATAGCGGGGGAAAGGCCAGAATTCGGCTGCAATGACCGTTTCCGCCTGTTGGCACAATTCCCTGAGTTCCTCCATTATGGGCAATGACTTTGCATTGAGTTCGTCAGCCTGTTTGGTAAGTGTATTATGGCTGTTCCCGTTTCTTATGCGAGAAAGTTTTTCAACGGTGACGAGAATGTCCGACTTGAGCTTGACAAGGGAGCGTATATGTTTTTCCCATTCTGCAGTTTCATCTTTCAAATTTTCCGGCACAGCTGCGAAAGCCTCACCTTCCAGCCTTATTTGCTTTGAAAGGGCCGGTAAAACGCCTTCGCGAACCATGGAATCCATGACTGTTATGTCTATTTCAAGGGTCTTTATATACTGTTCCAGACGAGTTTCGTAATAAGCTGTTATCTCCCTGTCGGTAAAAATTCCGAGCTTCTCGAGAAGCTCGCGATGTTCTGGTACGAGATAAAGGCTCAGGGCTTCAGCTGTAGTCTCTGCCAGCGGCAGGCCGCGGCGGATTGCCTCTACTTTCCATTCTTCGGAGTAGCAATTTCCCTCGAACCGGATGTTACAGCTTTCATTTACAGCAGTCTTGATAGCGTCCAGGGCAGCGTCGGCTACATCGGTTTCAGCCAGTCGTGCTTCGATCCTGTCGGCCATCTGGTCCATCCCCCATGCCCATATTGCCAAAATCATAGTCAGGGGACCTGCTGTGGACTGCGATGCTCCAGGGGCACGGAATTCAAACTTGTTTCCGGTGTACGCTATTGGTGCGGTCCTGTTTCGGTCGGTGTAATCCGGTTGAATCGACGGAAGCCTGGTCAGTCCCAGATCGAGCATACCTTTTGAAGGAAGTTCTTCGGGCAATCCTTCACCAATTCTTTCCAGTATCCCGGTGAGCACGTCGCCGAGATGGACGCTTATTATAGCCGGCGGCGCCTCGTTCCCACCCAATCGGTGCATGTTGCCGGGTGTCGCGACGGATGCCCTCAAGAGTCCACCGTAACGGGATACCCCTAAAAGCAAAGAGCAAAGAAGCGTCAGAAACTGGAGGTTTTTCCTTTGGCTCGAGGATGGCTTGAGGAGATTTCTACCGTCACTGTCCTGAAGGGAGAAATTGAGATGTTTGCCGCTGCCGTTTATGAAGGCAAAGGGTTTTTCGTGAAGAAGCAACCGAAAGCCGTGCTGGCGGGCAACGCGTCTCATCTGTTCCATCAGTATCTGGTTCTGATCCACGGCGAGGTTTGCTTCAGCGAACTGGGGCGCGAATTCGAACTGGCAGGGGGCGACCTCGTTATGCCGGGTCTTGAGCACCATCCCGAGGCTCAGCATCCTTTCACCAAGGTCTTCCATGAAGGAAAGTACCCTGGGATGGATGGAACCGAAGTAGTGGTCTTCCATCTGCTGGCCCTTCGGAGGAGGGGATCCTATGAGAGTCCTTCCGCAATACGAAATGTCCGCACGCGCTTGAGCCTTCTCTGCGTCGATAAGGAAGAATTCCTGTTCGGCTCCCATGGTTACACGGACAGTTCGTACATTTCTGTTACCGAAGAGTTTAAGGATTCGCAGGGTCCTTTCTTCCACAGCTGAAAGGGCACGGAGAAGGGGGGTTTTCATGTCCAGGGGCGTTCCGTCGTTGCTTATGAAGACCGAGGGAATGCACAAGGTTCCGCCCTTTTCACTGGGGATTACGAAGGCAGGGCTTGTAGGATCCCAGGCTGTGTAGCCCCTGGCCTCGAAGGTCGACCTCATTCCACCGGAGGGCAGTGACGAGGCATCAGGTTCGCTCTGGATCAGTTCCTCACCATTGAAGGATTCGATAGGCATTCCGTTTGCGTCGACAGTCAAAAAAGCCATATGTTTTTCGGCAGTGAGCTCGGTGCGTGGGTGGAACCAGTGAGTATAATGAGTAGCACCTCTTGATATGGCCCATTCTTTCATTGCCGTGGCGACGATGTCGGCCGTCGCCAGGTCTAGCTTTTCTCCGCCGGAAATGCTGTTTTTCAGCTTTTCATAGGTTTGTTTCGGAAGCCCTTCCCGCATGGCTCTTTCGCCAAACACGTTGGTTCCGAATGTATCTGTGGGCCGTGTTCCGTTCATTTGGACTCCCCCCGTTTTGCATAATGACGTAATATATCACATAAAAAGCGTGTATGCAAGCAAAAAGGCGATCTAAAGGCTAATATTTGGTCCTGACGATGTCAAAAACAGAGGGAAAAGCGTGTATACGCACCCATTTAGAATATGTTTACAGTTTTTTGACGTTTGCTCAGTGGTTTTTAAGCGCTTTACGAGAAAGGTTTATATGTGTGCGCATAAGTTTTTCAGCCAGGTCTGCGTTCTTTTCCCGGAGAGCTTCTAGTATCTGCCGGTGTTCGTCCAGGCTGGGGTTGGAGTCGAAATCGAAAAACGACTCGAAAAAAACCATGTAAACATAAACTCGTGAAAGGACGTTACCGATGAATTCGCAGAGCATGCGATTGCCGCTGGCTTCGGCGATAATCACATGGAAAGCTATATTTACGCGCAGGTAATTGTCCAGGTTCCTTTCGGCGAAAACCCTTTCTTCTTCGCGGATATTTTCCTCCAGTCTGTAAAGATCGGGTGGGGTTATCCTGGAAGAGGCTTTTCGGATGGCAAGGCATTCGAGGTATTCACGCAATTCGTAGGCATCCTCGATTTCCTCTTTTCCTGGAAGGACAAGACGTGCTCCGAAATTAGGGACAAAATCCACCAGGCCCTCGTTTGCAAGTTTTCTAAGGGCTTCCCTGACGGGTGTTCGGCTTACCTTGAAATCCCTGGCGAGGGCCGCTTCCGGCAGGCGCTGACCCGGCCGCAGCCTCTTCCCGAAAATGTTTTTTCGCAGCTGTTCGTAAACATATTCGGAAGCAGTAGAGAAATCGTCGGGCTTTCGCAAAATGTTCCCCTCCTGTAGTCGTCTTTTCCCTCGAGTCATTGTAGTTGATAAACCATTTCTGCAACACGCGATATTAAACATATCTCGGAGGTTGACGGGATGTGGCTCATGGTGTAGAAACAACTTGTATACGCAGTATACCATGTATACTTTATAAAAGTAAGGGGTGTTGAAGATGTATGACGACCTGAAAGGGCGCAGGGTCATTGTAACCGGAGGGGCAAGCGGCATCGGTGAAGCCACGGTAAGACGTTTTCTCGCAGAAGGTTGCAGTGTTGCCGTTTTCGACAAGGACGAAAACGGACTGAAGAGATTGGCGTCTGAGAATCCCGGGATCGAACTGGTGTTCCCCGGAGATGTGAGCGAACCTGATGACGTGGAAAGGGTTTTTGAGGAAATCGACAGGCTCTTGGGTGGCCTGGACATCCTCGTTTCCAATGCAGGTATAAGCATCCGAAAGCCTTTTACAGAGATATCGCAGGAGCAATGGCAGAAGGTAACAGGGGTAAATCTGGGTGGAATGTTTCTTTTTGCCAAGGCGGCTGTCAGACGGATGAAAAAACAAAAGTATGGCGTAATCCTCATGACGGCCTCCACGAACGGTATGGAAGCCCATCCTCTTTATGCCGACTACAATGCCTCAAAGGCCGGCGTAATCCTCTTGACCAAAACGCTTGCCCTTGAATTTGCCCCTGAAATCAGAGTGAACTCTGTGAGTCCCGGCTATGTGCTCACGCCCATGCAAAAAGCTGAGTACACGGAAGAGATGCTCGAGGAGGTAAACAGCAAAATCCCCTTGAAAAGGCACGCAACGCCCGAAGAGATTGCATCTGTTTTCGCTTTTCTTGCTTCATCGCAGGCTTCGTATATCACTGGCGCCAATATCCCAATCGACGGCGGTGAAACGGCCGGTATTGTTTGAGGTTTATACGCGAAGGAGGAGTGTAAATGAAACATGAAGAGCTTTTCAGCCTGAAGGGCAAGGTTGCTGTAGTTACCGGGGCAGCTTCCGGAATCGGGAAAGGATGCGCCCGATTTCTTTCCGAAATGGGAGCCCAGGTGACACTTGTCGATATTTCCGAGGAAAAGGGCGAGTCCGCCGCTTTGGAAATCGGTCCGTCGGCGTTTTTTATCAGGTGCGACATTACTGATGAATCCTGCTGCGAGTCCATGGCCGCCACCGTTAAGGAGCGTTTCGACAGAGTCGACATACTGGTCAATTGCGCCGGCGTGATCAGAAGAAAGAGTGTTGTCGAGCTGACCGAAGAAGACTGGGACATAGTGCTTGATGTAGGCCTTAAAGGTGCTTTTCTAGTTTCCAAACACCTGATACCGATCATGGCTTCAGGCGGGGGAGGAAGCATAATAAATATCGGGTCAGGCTGGGGGATCAAAGGTGGCCCTAAAGCCGCAGCGTATTGCGCAGCCAAGGGCGGAATAACCAATCTGACCCGTGCAATGGCTATCGACCACGGTCCCCAGAATATCAGGGTAAATTGCGTTTCCCCAGGAGATACCGATACCCCGCTTTTAAGGGATGAGGCAAGGCAACTTGGGATAAAAGAGAATGAGTGGCTTGCAGAAAGCGCCGATCGCCCCCTGGCCAGACTCGGGCAGCCCCTGGATATCGCAATGGCCGTTTACTTTTTGGCGAGCGGCCTGTCCGCTTGGATAACCGGCGCGAATATCGTCGTAGACGGCGGCGGAACGGCCTGACTGCAAAATCAGGCAAAAAAGCATATAAAAGGAGACTTTCCAATGAAAAAAAAGAAGGTAGCTCATCCGTACATCCCGAACTCAGATCCGGATATCCAGCGGGAAATGCTGGAAGCCATCGGAGTTTCAAGCATGGACGAATTCTATCAGTGCATTCCGGAACCTCTCCGCCTCAAACGGAAGCTGAATTTGCCCGAAGCGCTGGGAGCAGAATGGGACCTGAAAAGGCACGTAGAGGGCATGATGAAAAAAAACACTTCCTGCAGGGAATATCTCAGTTTCCTTGGCGGCGGGTGCTGGCAGCATCACGTTCCGGCAGTGTGTGATGAAATCAACAAAAGATCGGAGTTTTTGACGGCCTACGCGGGAGAACCTTATGAGGATCATGGCAGGTTTCAGGCCCTGTTCGAATATGCGAGCATGATGGCTGAACTCGTAGATATGGATGTGGTAAACATACCAACCTACGACGGTTCGCAGGCTGCGGCCACGTCATTGAGGATGGCATCACGCATAACGGGCAGAGACCGTGTGATCCTTGCGGCCAACTCGAATCCAGACAGAATAAGGGTGATCAAAAATTACTGCTACCCGGATATGGAAGTTATCCTGGCTGATTTCACAGGGGAGAGCGGAACCGCGGACACCACGAGGCTCCAAAAATTAATAGGTAACGACATCGCGGCCGTATATCTCGAAAATCCGTCTTATTTTGGGACCATAGAGACAAGTGGCAAAAAGATAGCCTCAATGATCCATGAAGCGGGAGGACTCTTCGTCGTCTGCTGTGACCCATCGTCGCTCGGTGTAATTACACCGCCGCCACGTTATGGTGCGGATATAGTATGTGGAGACCTTCAGCCTTTAGGCATGCATATGTATTACGGAGGAGCCAGGGCCGGATTTATTGCAACAAGAGATGAAGAGAAATTCGTTTCCGAATACCCATCCCGGCTTTTCGGCCTTGCACCGACTACTCATGGGGAATGGGGTTTTGGCGATGTCGCCTGGGAGCGCACGTCCTTTGCAAAGAGGGAAAATGCAAAGGAATTTGTCGGGACTGCGGCGGCTCTCTGGGCCATAACAGCAGGTGTCTATCTCGCACTTATGGGGCCTTCGGGCATGCAGGAACTGGGCGAAGGCATTCTCAAGCGCAACGCCTATGCCAGGAAACGACTTTCAGCCATCTCCGGTATCAAGGTTCTTTTTGATAAGGGGTTCTTTTTCAAGGATTTTGCTCTCAACTTTGATGACACCGAGAAAACGGTGAAAGAAATCAACGCTTCACTCATGGAAGAGGGTATCTACGGTTGCATCGACCTTTCGGCCGAATATCCCACACTTGGGCAAAGCGGTCTTTTTGCGGTTACGGAGGTCCATTCTGCATGCGATATAGACAGGCTTGCTGTCGCTTTGGAAAAAATTCTGGGATAACCAGCGAAGAAGTGTGAAGGGGAGCTGAAAAAAATGGGAATGAACACCAGAGCCAAAATCAGGGATTTTCACCAGGCTCGATGGGATGAGCCGATCATATATGAGCTTTCCAGGCGGGGGGAGCGCGGTATCCTCGTACCCGATTTCGAAGAAAGTATCCAAGATTCGTGTATACCACAGGAAATGAGACGGAGCGAAGCCCCGAATCTCCCTGAAATGGCTCAGATGCGTGTCTTAAAACATTTCCTGAGGCTTTCCCAGGAAAACCTCGGAGCGGACCTGAACATAGATATAGGGCAGGGTACTTGCACGATGAAATATAGTCCCAAAATAAACGATCAGCTGACCGCCGATCCGAAAGTCGCGGAACTTCACCCCCGCCAGGATGAATCTACTGTACAGGGGCTGTTAAAGATGGTCCATGAAACGGACCTCTTTCTCCGTGAAATTTCCGGAATGGACCGATTCACCTTCCATCCTGGTGGAGGCTCTCATGCTCTTTTTACTATTGCTTCAATAATCAGGAAATGGATCGACAACAAAGGTGAATCGGGCAAGAGGGACGAGATCATAACGACAATTTTTTCCCACCCCTCCAATGCAGCGGTGGGCAAGCTAAAAGGATTCAAGGTAATAACTATATATCCCGGAGAAGACGGCCGGCCTGACATAGAAGCATTGAAGGCCGCCGTTTCCGAGCGAACCGCTGCCCTTTTGATAACCAACCCTGAGGACATCGGAATCTATAACTCGCTGATAAAGGAATTTACCGATATCGTCCACGAGGCGGGCGGCCTTTGCAGCTACGACCAGGCGAACCTGAACGGGATTATGGGTATTACACGCGCCAGGGAGGCAGGTTTTGATCTGTGCTTTTTCAACCTTCACAAAACCTTCTCTTCGCCTCACGGATGCGGCGGGCCGGGTTCCGGGGTTGTGGGCGTAAGGGAAGAACTGGCAAAGTTCCTTCCTGTGCCTCTTGTCTCTTATGACGAGGTTCGTAACAGTTATTTCCTCGATTACGATGTGCCTTGCACGATAGGGAAGGTCAAGGATTTCTACGGAGTAATACCGGCGATCTTGAGAGCCTACGCATGGATCCGAAGCCTCGGGGCAGATGGGATAGTCGAGGCGGCAAAAGTCGCGGTGCTGAATAACAACTATGTCTTCAGGAGAATCCTTGGTATAAAGGGAGCCTCCGCTCCCTACGCCGAAGGCGAGTTGAGGATGGAGCAGGTCCGTTACAGCTGGGAACGTTTGACAAAAGAAACAGGTGTAACCACGGAGGATATACAAAGGCGCATGTTTGATTTCGGTGTTCATTACTGGACAAGCCATGAGCCATGGATAATCCCGGAGCCTTTTACCATTGAGCCAACCGAGTCTTATTCGAAGGACGAACTGGACGAATATTTGGCAATTCTTGAGCACGTCGCAGGCGAGGCCTATTCGGACCCAGAAAAGGTTAAAGCCGCACCGCACCGAAGCACGATTCACCAAGTGGACCATGACTACATGGATGACCCATCCAGGTGGGCTATAACCTGGAGGTCCTACAGGAAAAAATATGACGGTTATTTCAAACCTAAAAAACGTGAGGTAAAACAGGAAGAATGAAAAGGCTGGGGCTCGTTGTAAACCCCATTGCAGGTATGGGCGGTTCCGTCGGGCTCAAGGGGACCGATGGTCGGGATACATATGAAGAGGCCTTGAGACGCGGTGCCGTTCCCCACGCTAATGAGAGGGCGCGCGAAGCTCTTGAAATCCTTCTGTCTCACAGGGATGAGATAGAAGTCCTTACGTGTCGTGTTTCCATGGGTGAACAAGCCGTTGCAGAAGCAGGGCTACCTTTCAGGATCATATACGATAGATTTCCGGGGACCCTTTCTACCGGGAAAAATACGGAAGAAGCCGCAAGTCTGATGGCCCGAAGCGGCGTGGAGCTTTTGCTTTTTGCGGGTGGTGACGGCACGGCACGGGACATATGCAGGGCCGTAGGTACTGATATTCCGGCACTTGGAATACCAGCGGGGGTAAAGATACACTCCGGTGTTTTTGCTATAAATCCGGTAAAAGCTGGTGAAATAGCGAGAAACTTCCTTTTCGGGACCGGTCGGCCAAGGACGGTGGAAAAGGAAGTCATGGACATCGACGAGAACGCCTTCAGAAAAGATTGTCTCAGGTCCCGTCTTTTCGGCTACCTTGCAGTCCCACAGGATAAAAAAAGGGTCCAGGGGCCTAAAGCCGGATCTTCCCCGTCTGAAAGCCTTTCGCAACAGGCCGTCGCGGCTGAAGTGGTCGAAAGAATGAGCCCGGGAAAAACATATTTCCTGGGCCCTGGGACGACGATAAGGGAGATTGCAAGGCTCCTCGGAATCAGAAAAACCCTGCTCGGGGTAGATGCCGTTAAAGACGGGCGTCTTTTGGCTTCTGACCTGACCGAGAGGGAAATCCTTGAACTGGCGCAAAAAGAACGATGCGGGATAATTGTGAGCCCTATTGGAGGTCAGGGTCACATTTTCGGCAGAGGCAACCAACAGATAGGCTCGAGTGTGATAAAGATCGTCGGTAAGGAGAACATAATAGTGGCTGCTACTTCGCAGAAGATTGCTTCACTCGGGGGAAGGCCGCTTCTCGTGGATACCGGAGACTTGAAACTCGATATGATGCTGGCGGGCCCATGGCCGGTGGTTACGGGTTATCGCGAGACAAGCATGTACCCTGTTTCGTACTAGTCAGCCTCGGTCGTCAAAGAGGCCGGGGGCATATTCGCTCCCGGCCTCTTTGGGAAAAGACGCGAAAACTTGCTTTTGAGCTGGTTTGCCGGTATTCCGCTTTGTTTTGTCCTGGCCGATAAAGCCACGTTTTGAAGGAGCTTTTTAAAGCGGTTATTTCCGGATTGATCGGCTCTTTAGTCGTGTTATTTGGCGCAATCTTTTCCGAGCTCTCTGGCCTGGGCTGGCCAACCGGTGTTTTCGACATCATCGGGCCCGTAAACTCCTGATGCGCGTACGCCGCCCAGAATTCGCATTCCCAAAAGACCTGCCGATTTTTCAAGGGCAAAATCCATTCCATTGAAGACATCCCTGGTTACGTCGCCTGCTGCCGCGATAAGGACACATCCCTTGTTTTTGAGCGTTTTCGGTGCCTTGTCCGAACAATAGGGCAAGAGCCTGTCCCAGAGGGGCTTTATCTGGGCGCTCCAGGCATACCAATAGACAGGTGAGCAAAAAACCAGTACCTCGGCGTCATCTATGGCTTTGTAGGCTTCATACATGTCGTCTTCAATTACGCAGGGTTTACCTGTTTCCCAACATTTACGGCAGTCCACGCATGGTTTTATCGATTTTTCGGAGAGTCTGAAAAAATCTACCTCGGCCCCGTTTTCTCGTGCCCCTTCTGCGAAGGCTTTGGCGAGCTTTTCAGTGTTTCCGTTTTTTCTGGGGCTTCCAAGGAAAACCAGTATTTTTTTCATAGTGATTCCTCCCTATAGAAATTTTCGAAATTATCGTAAATTCTCACTATCTCACGACGCGTGTCTTCGTCGACCGATTCGAGTGGGGATCTTGGAGGACCCCCGTAAAGACCTGCATGATCCATTGCTGCTTTAAGTCCCGGAACTCCGAAACGCTTGGTGACCGCCTGGTTGATGTCCAGGAGGGCAAGCTGGATACTCCTGGCCCGATCCAGCTCTTTCTTTCTGAAGGCTTCGAAAATAGCGCGGCAGGCCTCGGGGAAAAGGTTGGCTACACCCATTGTAGCTCCCTTGCATCCTACGACAAGGGAAGGAAGCAAGAAACTTCCCGATCCGGCGAAAACGCTGAAATTTTCTTCGGCATTTTTGCATATTTGCGAGATCTGGACGATATCACCGGAACTATCCTTGATACCGATGATGTTTTCGTGCCTGGAAAGTTCGGACGCCATGCGCCAGTCCAGGTTCCATCCAGTGTTTGCGGGCATGTTGTACAAGACGACGGGTATGGGTGAAGCATCGGCGACTCTGCTGAAATAGTTCATTATAACTCCGGGAGTGTTCTGACCTTTGTAATAATGAGGAGGCAGAACCAGCACGGCGTCACAGCCCGCCTCGGCTGCGGCTGTGCTAAGTTTGATGGTCTCTTCCGTCGAGGCGCAATGGGTTCCTGCTATTATCGTGAGTGCGTTGCCGGAAAACCTGACAGAAGCCTTGAATAGCTCTAGCTTTTCTGAAAAACTGAGAAGAGGCCATTCTCCGTTGGATCCGGCGATGACGAGACCGTCAAGGGAGGTGTTTGACCAGTGACGGATGTTTTCTTCGAGGGCGCCGAAGTGAATTTTTCCGCTGTCCTCGAAGGGTGTGGGGATGGGTGCGAACATGCCCTGTAGTATCATAGAGTCATACGTCCTTTCAATGAAAAGAATTATGTTCAAGAATAGACCATGTACTAGGCCGGTGCAATGACTCTCTTGAGTACTTTACCCGGTTATCCGAAGCGGTGTGACGGAGGGAAGAATGAGCGAAGTCCGCGTGGGTACATGTTCATGGAGCGACAAGAATCTGCTGTCTAGCGGATGGTATCCGCCACAAGCCCGTGATGCGGCCTCCCGCCTTAAATTTTACGCCAGGCATTTCGACACTGTGGAGATCGACAGCAGTTTCTACGCCATACCTTCGGAACCGGTATTATATCAGTGGGTATCGAGGACTCCTCCCGATTTTATTTTCAATATCAAGTCTTTTGGACTTTTCACCCACCATGCCGTAAGTCCCAAGGTTCTTCCCGTAAAGTTTCAAGAAGACACGGCCGGGAAACGGATTCGCCTGCAGGATTTAACAAAAGAGCAGCGGAGGACCCTCTGGGACATATTCTACGAACGGGTCATGATCCTTCACAGGATGGGAAGGTTAGGGTATCTTTTGTTCCAGTTCCCGTCCACTTTTGTCTATAGCAAGGCAGGGCTGGAATATATCAGGAGGCTGGCCGTGCTCTGCCGTCCAATAAAAGCTGCGGTGGAGATAAGGCACAATTCATGGATGGAAACATCGGCCAAGGAAAAACTGCTGGAACTTTTACGGGAAGAGAACATGGCCTACGTTGTCGTAGATGAACCAAAGCTGCTTTGGACAGTCCCTTTCGAGCCGCATGTAACGGCTACATGGGCGGTGGTCCTGAGATTTCATGGAAGAAACAGCGCGGCCTGGATGAAAAAGGGCGTATCTGTCGCGGAAAGATTCGCTTACCGCTATGATTTGGCAGAACTCAGGACCTTTGCGGAGGAAGCAGTCAGACTCGCCGGTTCCTCCGAGCGAGTCTATGTGATGTTCAACAATTGCTACCGTGACTACGCCGTGAAGAACGCCCTGCAAATGAAGGGACTACTCGGCCTGGGCAGAGAACTTTCTTCCGGTGAACAAAAAGCCCTTGATCTAGACGAAAGTCTATAATCAGCCCGGGTTTTTGGAGGGGTTTTGCTGTAATTTTTGGAGGTGCGATTTATGAATATCCTTTTTGGAGGAAAAGCTTTCGAAAAACTGTTGCCCTTTTTTCGTCCGCTCCTTGATGGGCATGTGCTTTCCGTAGCGGCGACAGAGGCCGACCTCTTCGAGGCCATAAAAGACGCCGAAATCCTGATTACGGGTCCTATGCCCGTTTCCGGAGATCTTCTCGAAGTCTCTTCCCGACTCCGTCTGGTACAACAGTGGGGAGTCGGCGTGGAATTGATAGATATCGAAGCCTGCAACAGGAAGAAAGTGCTCGTCTGCAATGTTCCCTCGCGAGGAACGGGCAACGCCGAGGGAGTGGCCGAAATTGCGATACTGCATTTGCTGCTTCTGACACGCAGATATCACAGGGCCTTGCAGAACCTGGGAAAAAAAAGGCTTTATGCGCCCCAGGGTGTCTCTTTGTGGGGCAAGAAATCCACCGTTATCGGTCTCGGCAATGTAGGGCAATGTATCGTGGAACGTCTTTCGGGTTTCGGAGTCGCCATTACGGGAGTCAACAGGACATTAAGGCCCGAACTGAAAAACCTGGGTCTTCAGGAATTGCACGGTTTCGACGGTTTAAAGCCGGCCCTTACGGGCAGCAGGTTTGTCTTTCTGGCTTTGGAACTGAACGATGCGACACGGGGTTTTGCCGGCGATGAGTTTTTCTCTTTACTTTCCAAGGGTAGTTATTTCATCAATGTGGGAAGAGCGAATCTCGTCGAAAGGGGTGCCCTTGAAAGAGCCCTCGATGAAGGGATTTTAGCCGGTGCAGGTCTGGACGTTTTCTGGAATGAGCCCGCAGACCCTGGGGACCCTCTCCTTTCAGATCCGCGGGTAGTTGTGACACCTCACATAGGCGGTATAACCGATGCGGCTTTTGAAAAAATCTCCGACTTTGTGGTGGAGAATGTAAGACGGGTTGCTTCTGGCTTGAGACCCAAATCCTTGCTTAACCCGGAGGTGCTCGGGGAAGCAGGATCATGAGCCGATGCAACACCATAAAAGCCATGGCAAGTGTTCAAATGACGATACAATTGTATGGAAACCCCGTCTTTTCAGGTTTTTTCAGGTCGGTTCCTGAAGGAGAGCGGAATAAAAATGGCCGTTGACGAACGGGAGGGGCAGGTGGCAAGGAAACGAATATTGCAATTTGTCTATTTTGTTTGCGTGTTTTGTATCGCAGGAGCATCCTTGTTTGTTTACGGGGCCTGGTGGAAACGTTACCTTGATCAAAGACCGGACCTGGTAGTGGCCAAACCCTATGTTCACAGCGACCAGGTTCCAGTTGAAGTGGTGCTTTTATGGCGCGAACAGGTCGTACACTCCCCTTTCGGGGGACGTGTCCGGTACCCGGAAGGGCCTGGACCTTTTTACGCGGCCGGCAAGGACACTGTGGCCATGATCGATGCTGCAAACGGCAAGACCTATGCGTTGACGGTGGAATCTCCGGGGTATTTCGTAGCCGGTTTGGACGGCATGGAAGGGCGATGGGGATACAACACGCTATGGCAAGGGATGTCGCGTTTCCCGAAGGTATCTTCATTGAAACTGATTTCCGAAGGTGCCATGCTGGAAAAAGGCGACCCGGTAGGGAAGATAGTTTATCAGCCGCAGCCTCTCAGGGCTTTGGCTTATCTCGAAGCGGTGAGCGGGCTGGAAGAGGAGATCGCAAGTCACAGGTTGTATTTGAAAAAAAGCGAAACGGCCCTGCCCTTTGAAGCTGAAATAAGGGCCGTCAAATCCATGGGAAAAGTTGTAAAGATGTACCTGACTCTACCCTTTTTCCCCGAGTCGTTGATTCTGTCAAGAAAGGAAAACTACCTGCTTTATCTTGGAGAGCGAAAGGGCGTAGTTATTCCGGAAAGCGCCGTTTTTACAAGGAGTGGAAAACTCTGGGTTTACCATGTTGAAGGTGATACTTCGCGTTCGAGGGAAATCAGGGGTATGCCTCTGCAAAAGGGACGGTTTCTGGTTACCTCGGGGCTTTCTCCGGGAGAAACCGTGCTTGCCCATGGCGAAAAGGGCAAGGAAGGAGTGATTAGAATATGGTAGACTCCCTTTCCATTGCCGAAAGGGTGCTGGAAACAAGAAGGAAAATCGAAGAAGCGTTGGTAAAGTCCGGACAAGGCAAAAGGACAGTACGGCTTGTGGCGGTGACTAAAACGAGGACCGTTGAAGAAATGGTCGAGGCTGTCCGTTGTGGAGTCGATGCCATCGGAGAGAACAGGGTACAGGAAGCCGTGGGAAAAAGACTTCAGTGGCCTGAAGACCTGGACATATCCTGGCATATGGTGGGCTATTTGCAACGAAACAAGGCCAAAAAAGCCCTGGAGGTGTTTTCCTGTATCCAAAGCCTTTCGACTAAACGACTTGCCGATACATTGCAGCGCCTTATGACGGACAAAAAAGGCCCGTTCCCGGTCTTGATAGAAGCAAATATCTCGCAGGAGGAGTCCAAACATGGCGTGGATCCTTCGGATGCCGAGGAATTAGCTGAGTACGTAATTGGTTCGTGTCCAGGTCTGCGGCTTGAGGGCTTTATGGGCATAGCCCCTTTTACGGAGGATGAAGGCGTTTTGAGGCGTTCTTTCTCACGGTTGAGATGTCTCAGGGATGAAATCTCTACTCGACTGGGAGTGAATTTACCTGAATTATCGATGGGGATGAGCAATGATTTCGAAATAGCAGTGGAAGAAGGTAGTACTATGATCAGGATAGGAACAGCCCTTTTCGGTGGCAGGAAGACGGACTGAGAAAGCCGCCCGGTACGGGGGTCAAAAAAGTGAAAGGTGGGATGAGGTGTGGAGGATATCCTGACGGTTCTTGATGTCGAGACCGTTTCCTTCAGGAAGGTCTTTAAAGGTTACAGTTCTGAAGAAGTCGAGGAATTCCTCGAGAAAGTAGCTGAATCGCTACAGGCATACTCGGAACGAGTAAAGACGCTGGAAAACCGAATTACTCAGCTGGAAGACCAGCTGAAGGAATATCAGGAGATCAAGACCTCTCTCCAGGATGCTCTTGTTTTGGCCCAAAAGAGTGCCGAGGAAAGGGTGAGCAACGCCGAAAACAAGGCGGAAGTTATCCTTGCAGAGGCGGATGCCAAAGGGCATAAAATAATAATGGAGGCGAAAGAACAGGCCGACGCTTACAGAAGGGACATAGAGCGGTTGAGACAGGTGCGTTACCAGTTTGTCGCCGAGTTCAAGGGTCTTGTCTCAAAGTTTTCTTCTATGCTGGATGCCTTGGAGACACCTCAGTTCCGTGACGGTAAAGATGGAAACCACGAGGAGCAGGCATTTTGACGAAGGAACACATCGAGCTTGAATCACCTGTACGCTTCCTCAAAGGTGTAGGTCCCGTCCGAGCCGAAAGGCTTGGCAGGTTGGGTATACAGACTGTTGAGGACCTCTTGTGGCATTTCCCAAGAAGATACGAAGACAGGAGGGATCTGACCACCCTCGCTTCTTTGGAACATGGGAAATTTCACTCTATAATTGCACGGGTAGTTTCGATAGAGAAGCGGAAGACCAGGCGTAAAAACATGTCACTTACGGTTGCCCTTCTTACTGACGGGTCCAGTCTCGCCCAGGCGGTGTGGTTCAACAGGAAGGGTCTCGATAAAATATTACCGCCGGGTTCCCGGGCGGCCTTTTATGGAAAAGCGGAAAACTGGCGAGGAATTTTGCAGATAAATAACCCCGAGTTCGAGGTGCTGGACGAGGAAGGATCTCCGGAAGACACCGGTGCAATAGTCCCCATATATCCTGGTACACAGGGACTTTTTCAAAGGTGGATAAGGGAAACTATACGGCGGACATTGCCTTTGGTCATCCCGGAAATGCAGGACGTAATTCCTGTGGATATCAGAAAAAAACACGGCTTCATGTGCGTGCAGAAAGCGATAACCCAGATGCATTTCCCCGAAGATGAAAAAAAATGGCGTGAAGCACGCCGTCGGCTTGCTTTTGAAGAGTTCTTTTTTCTCCAGCTTGCCCTTGGTTTCAGGAGAAGACGTTATGAAGAGGATTTGCGCGGCCCTGTCCTCCAAGGAAACGGTGAAATGGTCCGCCGGTTCAAGGATGAAATATTGCCCTTTGCTCTGACTCCGGCCCAGAGGCGTGTAATGGGCGAAATTATCAGGGATATATCACGGCCGGTCCCAATGAACAGGCTTTTACAGGGAGATGTAGGTTCGGGAAAAACCGTGGTAGCTGTGATGTTCATGCTTTGTGCGGTAGACGCCGGATGCCAGGCGGCACTTATGGCTCCGACGGAAATACTTGCAAGACAGCACTACGAAAATATCCGTGGCTGGTTTGAATCCCTCGGACTCAGGGCGACTCTCCTGTCCGGTTCACTAACGACAAAAGAGAGAGCGGAAACGCTTGAAGGAATAAGAACCACCAGGTACGACCTGGTCGTAGGGACACATGCCCTGCTTGAAGACGACGTCCGTTTTTCAAGGCTCGGCGCGGTTGTCGTGGACGAACAGCATCGGTTCGGTGTTTTGCAGCGTAACAGGCTGTCGGCGAAGGGGGAGCATCCTCATGTCCTTGTGATGACGGCCACCCCCATTCCGAGAACGCTGACTCTATCGGTCTACGGGGACCTTTCCGTCTCAGTGATTGACGAACTGCCGCCCGGAAGGAAGAAAGTTACTACAAAAAGCGTTCCAAAGACCTCGCGGGACAGTCTCCTTCTGTTTTTGAGAAAAACAATGGGATCGGGAAGACAAGTTTACTGGGTGTGTCCGCTTGTTGAAGACAACGAGGACCTGTCGATTCCGTCCGCGGAAAGGCGTTTCGAACAACTCGCGAACCTGTTTGGTGCGGGAAGGGTAGGACTTTTGCACGGTCGTTTGAATGCCGGAGAAAAAGAAAAGACCATGAGCGCTTTTATACGCAACGAAATAAAAATGCTTGTAGCGACCACTGTTATCGAAGTAGGCATCGATGTTCCCAACGCGACGGTAATGGTCATCGAGGAAGCCCACAGATTTGGCCTTTCGCAGCTTCACCAGTTGCGCGGAAGGATCGGCAGAGGGGCAGAACGCGGATATTGTTTTCTTCTCGGCGATCCGACGACGGACGAGGGTAAATTCCGGATAAACGTAATGTGCGAAACAAGCGACGGTTTCAGGATAGCCGAGAAGGATCTCGTGCTTCGCGGCCCCGGCGAGGTATGTGGGCTGCGGCAGCATGGGATAACCGATTTTCGGGTGGCCGACCTTCTCAAGGACAGGGACTTGCTCGAAACGGCACGTGAGGAGGCTATTGAGTTGATTGAAAAAGACCCGAATCTCCAGGGACATGAAGCCCTGCGGGAAGTGTTGTTCAGACGTTTCGAAAAAACCCTGGACCTGGCGGTGACTGGATGAGTAAATCCCTGGAAAAAGTTGTTTCTGAAGCCATAAACATATTATCGCGCCGTGAGTACACGAGGTGGGAGCTTGGGAGCAAACTGCTTGCCAGGAATCATCCCGAGGACCTCGTGGAAAAAGTCCTGGACGAAATGGAAAAAGCAGGTTACGTTGACGACAGGGAATACGCGCGACGTTTTCAGGAGACCCGGGATGAATGGGGTTATCGGCGACTGAGAGACGAGCTTGCCCGGAGAGGAATAAAAAGACAGGTCCTTGATGAGACGCTTGTCTTTGACGAAGACGCAGAATTTCGGAAAGCCCTTCGCCTGGTCCGTTCATGGGAAACGCGGCTCACGGAAAAACAGATAGTCGGGCGGCTTATGCGGCGTGGGTTCCGGGAGGACATAGCAAAAGGGCTGGCACGGAAGTCTTGTGGAGAAACTTCGTAATCGGTAGAATACTTGCTGAATCTCATTGCGTTTCTGTATTCGACATTATTTGAAGGGCAGATGACGCAACTTGACAACGGAATAGGAGTGATGCACGCATGTTGCCTGTAGTTTTTGTTTCGGGCATTGCCATCGGCATCGTTGCCGGTTTCCTCCTGTACAGATTGCATGCTAAAAGGCAACTAAAGGGAGCTCAAGACCAGGCTGACAAGCTTATCAAGGAAGCTTTTCAGGAAGCCGAGCAGCGAAAACGGGAAATGCTGACGGAAGCAAAGGAAGAAATCCTGCATCTTCGCCAGGATGCAGAAAAGGAAATCAGGGAGCAGCGAAGCGAGCTGCAGCGAGCCGAAAGAAGGCTTGAACAAAAGGAAGAGAACCTCGACAAGAGACTGGAGAATCTTCAGAAAAAGGAAGACGAACACAGGCAGAAGCAGGAAGAGTTGCGGACCAGGATGGAAGAAGTAGAAACACTGAGGCAGGAACAGCTCCAGCGCCTCGAGAAGATAGCCGCCATGACCAGGGAAGAAGCCCGTGAGCACCTTCTGAAAGAGGTGGAAGAAGAGGCATCTCACATAATAGGGCTTCGCATCAAGGAACTCGAGGAAAAGGCGAAACGGGAGGCCGAGAAGAGATCGAGAGAGATAGTGGTCAGTGCGATACAAAGATGTGCCGTAGACCATACCTCTGAAATGTCCGTCAGTGTCGTAAATCTTCCATCCGACGAAATGAAGGGTCGTATCATAGGACGCGAGGGAAGAAACATACGCGCTTTTGAAACCTTTACCGGCGTCGACCTGATAGTCGACGATACGCCCGAGGCCGTAACGTTGAGCAGTTTCGACCCGGTTCGCAGGGAAGTGGCCAGGATCTCGCTTGAAAAGCTTGTTCTGGATGGCAGGATACATCCCGCCCGAATCGAGGAAATCATCGAAAAGTCGCAAAAAGAAGTAGAGGAAATGATCCTTGATGCAGGGGAAGAAGCCCTGCTGGAAACAGGGATCAAAACCATGCACCCGGAACTCGTAAAGCTCATCGGGCAGTTGAGGTTTCGGAGCAGTTACGGACAGAATGCGTTGAATCACAGTCTTGAGGTGGCCCACGTGGCTGGGATTATGGCGGCTGAGTTAAACCTTGACGAAACTATTGCCCGAAGGGCTGGTTTGCTGCATGACATAGGAAAGGCAGTAGACCATCAGGTTGAAGGACCTCATGCGCTGATCGGGCGCGACCTTGCAAGGCGTTACGGGGAAGCGCCGGAAATCGTAAGCGCCATCGCCTCCCATCACGAAGACGAAGAGATGACATCGGTATATGATGTCCTGATCGCAGCGGCGGACGCAGTAAGTGCCTCACGTCCCGGAGCAAGGCGGGAAAGCCTTGATTCGTACATAAAACGGTTGGAGAAGCTGGAAAGCCTGGCCAAAACGTTCAAGGGCGTGAGTAAGGCTTATGCGATACAGGCAGGTCGTGAAATCAGGGTAATGGTTGCTCCTAATATCACGGACGATGGGACGATACAGAAAATGGCCTATGATATTGCAAGAAAAATCGAGGATGAAATGAAGTATCCCGGACAGATCAAGGTTGTTGTTGTAAGAGAGACCCGGTCAGTGGAATACGCCAGGTAGGAGAAAGCGTTTCATGAAAATTCTTTTTATCGGCGACATTATGGGCAAGCCGGGACGTAAAGTCCTGAAAAATCTTTTGCCGGAGATAAAACATGAATACGGTCCTTTTGATTTCAAAATCGCGAACGCCGAAAACGCGGCGGGCGGTTTCGGGCTCACCGAGAAAGTTATGGAAGAGCTCTTCGATATGGGGTTGGACTGCCTGACCAGCGGGAATCACATATGGGACAAAAAGGAATTCCTCCCGGTACTCGATGGCGAGAAAAGAATACTCCGCCCGGCGAATTACCCCGACGGTTGTCAGGGGATAGGAAACACGGTTTTTACCGTAAAGGGGATAAAAGTGGCGGTGGTGAACCTGCAAGGAAGGGTTTTTATGACCCCCATTGATTGCCCTTTCAAAAAAGCCGATGAAATTCTTGAAAAGCTCGAAACACCTGTCATCATCGTCGATTTCCACGCCGAAGCTACGTCGGAAAAAAAAGCTCTCGGACTTTACCTCGACGGGCGGGTGTCCTGTGTTATTGGAACACATACGCATGTTCAAACTGCCGACGAACAAATCCTCCCGGGAGGAACTGCCTATATTACCGACGCAGGGATGACCGGAGGACAATCTGGAGTAATCGGTATGGACAAGGAAAGCGTATTTCACCGATTTTTAACCGGAACTCCTTCGAAATTCGAAGTTTGCAATGACAATATCGAGGTACAAGGACTTGTGATTGAGATAGATCCGGCCAGTGGAAAATCACTTTCTGTTTCGCGGGTGTCGAGGTATTAAATTCAAAGAGCAGTAGATATGGCGAAAGATGCGACGGGAAAATGGAAAAAAGAGGCGGGGCTTTTGCCCCGCCTCTTTTTTAGCAGATGCGCGGAAGGATCTCGCCAACCGGCATATCTACAAGCCTTATCCCGCCTGCTTCGGTTCTCATTCCCACGTAGCCGGAATTTTCTGCGGTCAATCGTCCGATACACGTTGCGTCACGGGCGAGGTCGTGTTTTTTCAGACGGTGGATCGTTTCGTCGGCATCATCAGGTGAAACGGCGATGACTGCGCAGCCCTCGCAGGCCAGATAGAGCGGATCAAAACCGAGGATGTCGCAAACAGACCGAACTTCAGGGTCTATGGGTACCATGTTCTCGTCGAAAAGAATCCCTAGAGAAGCTGTTTCGGCCCATTCACAAAGCACAGTACCCATGCCGCCCCTGGTGCAGTCTCTCATGCAATGTAAACCGGGGATATCCAGTATGTCTTTGACAAGCGGCCAAAGAGGGGTGCAATCGGATTTGAGGGATCCGGCAGACAGGTTATACCGCGCTGCCGCTACTGCAGCACCGTGTCTGCCTATGGATGTCGTAACTATCAAGGTGTCGCCGGCTTCGAGCCTGTCGGCGCCAATATTCCTTTCAGGAAGCGGTTTGCCCAGGGCGCAGGTGGTTATGAAAAGACCGTCTACCTGGCCCCTGGGCACGATTTTCGTGTCGCCCGATATCAGTTCGATGGAAAGTTCGGCGCACACAGATCCGGCGCTTCGCATGTAAGAAAGCAATTCGTCTTTTGCAAGACCCTCCTCTGCGACAAGGCTCATGGCGAGGTATCTGGGTTCGGCACCGCGAACGGCCAGGTCGTTGACGCTTCCGCAAACGGCGAGCTTGCCGATGTCTCCGCCCGGAAAAACCCGGGGAGTTATGGTATACCCGTCGATGGTAACAGCCAAACCTTTTTCCGGAATGGCGCAGTCCTCCTGTTCCAGACCTGAGACTCCAAAAGAGGAGATAATGTCCGAAACGAGTTCAGAAGTAAGACGTCCTCCGGAACCATGTCCCGTGCTTAGGCGTTCCATGAGATCTCTGCCCCCTTTCGAGCAAATGAATAGTAGGCGGCGCAGGTTCCTTCGGTTGAAACCATGCAGGGGCCTACCGGATGAGCGGGAGCGCATGAAGTTTCAAAGAGAGGGCACTCAAGGGGGGAAATTACCCCTTTAAGCACGTCGCCGCATCGGCAACCACGCGGAGGTTTAACCTTAGCAACCGTGATTTTCAACATGGCCTCTGCATCAAAATTACTGAAAGCATCACGAAGCCTGTAGCCGGATCCGGGGATTTCCCCCAGCCCTCTCCAAGAAGCAGTAGTGTTTTCAAATACCCTTTCGAGAAGACTCAGAGCTTTTTTGTTGCCCTCGGGGTGTACTGCGCGGGGATACATGGACCGCACAGTCGGACGGCCGGTTCTTATTTGGCGAAGGATCTCCACTATGCCGAGCATTATATCCCGGGCTTCGAATCCTGCGACAGCGCAAGCCTTGCCGAAAAGGTCAGACAAAAAACGATAAGGTTCAAGCCCTATGATCACGCTCACGTGTCCGGGAAGCAAAAAACCGTCGATCGACAGGTCGGGCGCTTCCGCCAAAAGCCGAAGGGCCGGTGGGACCCGCTTGTGAAGGCAGAGTACGAAAAAATTTCGCAGATTTTTCTCCTGCGCATCCAGGATTACCGAAGCCGTTGCAGGAGCTGTAGTTTCGAAGCCGATGCCCAGAAAGACCACGCGCTTGAGTGGGTTTTCTTCGGCAAGCTTCAGAGCTCCAGCGGCCGAGGTGACGACTTTGACCTCACGTCCCCTGGATCGTGCTTCCAGAAGCGAACCGTGACTGCCTGGTACGCGCAGCATATCTCCGTAAGTGGCGACTATAGTGTCTTCAAGGTCGGCCGAAGCTATGGCTGCGTCAATTTCCCCCTGGTCAGTGACGCAGACCGGACAGCCCGGGCCTGAGACAAGATGAATCTTTTCGTGGAAAAGGGATTTCAGACCGTTTCTGAAAATCGATACCGTATGAGTCCCGCATACCTCCATAATGGTCGTTTTTCCCTTTACGAGACTCCTGGCGGCATCTGAAAGGATGGCAATTTCTTTTCGTTTGCTCTTTTCAGACATTTTATTCGGCCGCCAGTTGACGGATTTCATCCCAAAGGCTATCTATTTCTGCTTCTTCCGAAGGGTTTATTTTTTCTATGGCAAAACCCGCGTGGACCAAAACCATATCGCCAACCGCAGCAACGGGCAGAAGGTCGGTTCTTATTTCGACCTCAATGGGGCCTGCCGCAGCTACAGCGGATTTGTCATCAATTATTTGGACGATCTTGTGAGGTATGGCCAGACACATTTCGTTTTCTCCTTTCAGGTTGCTTTTTCCCGATCTTTAGCGACAAACATTTTAGCCTTATTGTGGTGAAAGTTAAAGGCCAAAGGCGTCGTTTTTCAGGCCTTATTTTACCTTTGTTCCAAGCTGCTTCTGCCTGCGGAGCAATGCGCGAAAGATATTGTTGTTGTTTTTGAGTTCATGGGATAGGCTTGTGCTGGAGGTGGTGAACGGAGTGGAAGGGCTGAGGGTGGGGCTGCTCCAACTCGATGTTTATCACGGAAACCCCGTACGGAACCAGCGAAAGGCCTTTGAAAGAATCGAAAGAGCGGCCAGGTCCGGACCGCGCGTTTTGCTTCTTCCTGAACTCTGGAATGCTACCTGCCCTCTGACGAGCTCAAAGTCGCTTCTGGATGAAAGAGACGTTTTTTTCGACAGCCTGCGGTCTGTTGCCATCCGTTACGGTACCTGGATCATCACGGGGAGCATGGCCGTTTCTACTTCCAGGGGAAACAGGAACAGATGCAACATCTTCGCGCCCGACGGCGGAAAAGAGATTGTTTACGACAAGGTTCACCTGTATCCGGGCCTCAAGGAACCGAATCTGCTGGAACCTGGTTCTTCGCTGGGTGTATTCGAAATCGATGGAGTTATCTGTGGTGTCATGATTTGTTTTGATATGGAATTTCCCGAAATTTCCCGAGCGCTTGTCAGCAGGGGGGCTTGGGTTTTTTTCGTTCCTGGAGCCTGGAAAGGAAGATACATACGTCTTTGGAGAACGTTATTGGTAGCGCGCGCGATAGAAAACCAGGTCTTCGTAGTAGGGGTGAATCGCTGCGACCAAGGCAAAGAGGTTTCTTTCGGGGGACAGAGCATGGTAGTCGACCCCTACGGGGATGTGATGCTTCACATGGACCAAAGACCAGGGTATGAAGAAGTGTTATTGGACCTTGGCCTTGTGGAAAAGGCAAGAAAAGAACATTCGGTTCTTTCTTCAAGGAGACCTGAAGTGTATAGGAGATGGTTCTGAAAATACAGCGGAACGCTTGAACGGTAAAAATATCGATCCGCAGGCCGAAAAA